>JAAUXT010151857.1_pt1 | contig 36517 bp, 34 predicted proteins | sample 7278171 | NCBI WGS metagenome assembly JAAUXT01 (sample SAMN14350112, study PRJNA611818) | marine sediment metagenome | isolation source: surface marine sediment (1.8m) | place: French Polynesia: Moorea | collected 2018-08 | reverse complement strand
TTTTTATCCCCGGGTGTAAAAATTTTTCTGATTTACCCCCCTTTTTGGCTTAACCAGTTGGCTTCTTTTTCCCCCCCCCCCCCCCCCATTTGTAACTCATCTGAGCTGGCCGAGTGGGTCATTGGCCCACCACAATACTCGCTGGGTCCCCAGATGACTTTGTGCAACATTTGGCACAAGGAGGTTGCCATTTGGCTGCCATCTTGAGGAAACTCATCTGGGCTTACCGAACTCATGTGAGCTGGCCTGGCCCACCACAAAACTCCTTGGGTCCTCGGATGACTTTGTGTAACATTTGGCATGAGTAGCTCCCACTGTTTGACTGCCATCTTAGATTTGTTGGCAACTCATCTGGACTTATAGAACTCATCTGAGCCAGCCCAGTGGGTTGTCGGCTCACCACAATACTCCTGGGATCCTCAGATAACTTTGTGCAACATTTGGCACAAGTGGGATGCACCTCTTGCCTACTATCTTAGATTTTGGCTCTCATGTGTATCCCCCATTAGTACCTCGTCTGAGCCAGCCAAATCTCCTTGGGTCCCTTGATAACTTATCAGGTTTTTCCATGGCTTTTGCATGTCTGGGAACTCAATGAGCCAGATGATTTACACCCCTCCTGTAGGAAACTCATCTGAGCCAACTGAATTGGTCTAACTCAGCTGGCTCAACTCAGCTCAAATGAGTTCCAACAGGGGGGGTGGGACTCATCTGGCTCAGACAGGTTGCTGCATGTGTCCTGGGCAACTCAGTCTTGTATCTGTCTTGATGAAAGTACTCGGTATTTTATTTTTTCAGTGGTTCACGATAAGTCAGAAAAAAGTCAGGAACTAAATGTCCATGTGGGACTGTTCGCCATCCCTTTCTGCACACACCAGTTTCTTTCAAAATAATCCCTGCGTGCCTCATAATGGACGACTTCTGAGCAAAGAGCCAGCAATCTGGTGTCGGTTGAAAGAACGGCAGCTCCATGGGTGTGGACCAGGGGTATCCCCATGTTCTGCAACCAATACCTGATGACCACCGCATGGTGCGCCGGTGCATTGTCATTCAAGATGACGAAGGAATGTTGTCTCCACACATTGCTCTTCCTTTTCGTGGACATGGCTGGTTGCGGGGCTCAATCCACTGGGATGAAGCGCACTTTGATCCTTCCCAACAGTGAAACTGCGCCTCATCCCCGGCGATAACGCATGGAGGGGTCAGCATTGATGTCGGAGCAAAGCCAAGGATTTCTGGTGCACAGATCCCTTTGCGGCTGCAAGAGGAAACGGGGGTGTGCACTTTGCTGGACACCTGAGCAACTTTAAATCCTACTTCAGCAGAGATTTGGCACTGGCAAGCCCAGACTGCGATCCTGTTCCACGACGGCACGCACTTGCTGGATCTCAACTGGGATCAGTTATCTTGAAGCGGTGTTCCTCAGTGCATCCTGCAGAGCCACGTCTCCATCCCAGATCTTCTTGTGCTATCTGGACACCGATTTCATGCTGAAACTCTGACCACCATGCACTTGTTGGATTCTTTGACTTTTGCAGTGGCCGAGAGCCCAAGTCACACGCAAAACCAGATCTCGGCATGGCATGTGGAATCCACGACCACAGATCGCAAGTGGTCAAGGTCTTCACTGTGACCTGGAGAGATCAAAGAGACTGAAATGTGCCTCAGAGAGCTCGGTCGTAGGAAGGTCGTCAAAATGGAAAGGTACCATTTTGGGATGAAGGAACCTCGTGTACTCGTACACAGGAAGTTGTTTGCACGCGGTCCTGAAAACTTTGTACTGCCAGGGAGGGGAGTTTCGGAGCTTCAAGCAAATTGTTCCAAATGCCAAATTATTCTGGCGATACGAGTATCAAAGCTTCTGTGTTGTTTCCAGAATGATGTTGACAGCACAAGTCACAGACTGTCCTCTGCACAGACAAGAGTTCGGAGGTGGCGGATTTACGAATGTTGTGTTGCTATGTTTTGGCGCTAATCGTGCATTTTTTACTGTTGAAGACTCACAAACCGTTTGCCATCAGCACGTTTGATGGACAAGAAATGTGCAGCTCCTTTTCAATTGTCTGGCGTGGCAAGTCATTTGTGAATAAGCATGCAGTCCCTAGACCATCACGAGTCGGTTCACACGGGCGTTTACAAGTTTCACTGCGACCAGTGCAACATGGGGTTCAATGTCAAGAAAGAGTTTGAAAATCATGCCATCTCTCATCACCACTGACACAAGTTTAGCACCTATGGTTGCAGCGGATCCAAGAAATGCAATTTTATGACCCAGTCTGTGCAGAGTCATCGAGTGATTTGCATTCACCCAGTTATTTCTGCATGTCAACGTTTTGTTATTTTTTGCGCATCCAGTTCCTCCTGAAACCTGTTGCTGCTGAGTTTGCTTTTCAGATTAAGTTTGTTTCTTGGTTTTCAGAGAGTTGGATTCTTGCTTTTTGACCAAAGTTTTTCTCACATTCATGTTTGGCAGCAAGACAAATTGTTAAGCACGTTTCTATGCCGTTCACCAACACTAAAAACTTGCACACGAAATGACAGCAGCTTTTGATTCTCGCACGCAGTGTCTCTGTGTTTTGTTGTTGTAAACAGATCGCCGAGCAAAACCACGCCCAGAATCGAACAGCCGGATACAGATGTTTTCCTTGCACCGAGTGTGAAAAGAGTTTCACGAACAGCAGCCATCTCTCGAGACACATGCAGCTGCACACCGGACAGTTTCGTCATCACTGCAACGTTTGTCGGAAAGGTTTCAATGAAAAAAGCAACTTAGATAGACACCTGATGGGCCATCAAGGTCTCAAACTCCATTGTAAGTTCTGTGACAAAGCGTTTGTGGGAAAGGAATCACTGCAGCATCACCTTTCCGTCCACACGGGAGAGTACAAGTTCAGATGTGTGACGTGTAACAAAGGGTTCAATGCAAGAGGACAGTTCGAGAAGCACACGAGATCTCACGAGTGAGGTCTGCGTGCAAAGACCTGTTGTGTGTGTTCTTTCGTCGAAGAGTTTAGAACAATCAAGAATGTTCAATGCAAGGACTTTTGTCATCCTTCAGAAAAAAGGGCGAACCTTTTTCCTCGGCACCGAAAATCCACCCCGTGCTTTGGTTGGACAGCTTTTGTTGCTGTGCCGAACGCACTTCGATAGATCCCCCTCCCGTATTTTTGTTGACGTACTCGTGCGCGAAGAAGTTGTCTCGTACCGTCCATTCAATTCCAGAAGTGTGTTTCTAATTTATAGACTACATGGAAACCAAAAGTGTCAGTTTTTGAGTTGTTCGTGGAATGTGATAGAAACAGAAATTTGGATTTTTCAGAGACCGGATCAGAAGCATTTCTGTCCGCCAGAATGTTTCCAAATAAATACAAAATGTTCACGCATTTTTCTCCGTGTGCTGTTCTTCCCACCATGACGTGGAGTGATCGTGTTGAGGCAACAACCTGCGAATTTCGAATATTTGTTCAACCCAACAAAACACCAGACCAGCGCTATAACCGAAAGCAAACACAGCTGGATTTGATGGGACCTTTCCTGCAAGACATGCATGTTCCCAAGGCAGTAGATCTACCGAAAACATCGCGTGTCCTGTGCGCACGCTTCTCCCCCAGACCAGTTTGGGACCGTGTTCCACTACTCGCCGTCTCGCCACAGCGGTGGTTTGTTCACACTCCAAGGAAATCATGATCCTGTTGTTTCCTGTTGTACCTGTATTGTTCCAGCATGGTTGCAGAAATCAATTCTCGAACACAACACTTTGTGGGATGATCACTCTTGCCGCAAAGCACTCCTTTTCTTCCAAATACGGTGCAAAGCATCACGGTTGTCACACGCTTTGGCGTGTGAGATTCTTTTATACTCCACAAACACTCATTTTTCACCTTTTCCCAAACAGGCCACAGCCAGGAAGGCTCCAGATCCATCTGGCCCCAGCAGCCGATTTTGGACTGGGCCGCGGCGCGGCGCGAAGCCGCGGGGCGCGGGCGGCGGCGGAGTTCGCGCCGACGTGCAGGTTCCGCGGCTGCGGGGAGGCGTTCCTCAGCCGCGAACAGCTGCGCGAGCACGTCGCGCTGCGCCACCCCGCCGCCTCACGCGAGTTCGTGTGCGACGAGTGCGGTCAGGCGTTCACCTCCGCCCAGGGCATGAAGTTCCACATGAGCAAGCACACAGGTGAGTCCAGGTTCATTTTGGATTCCTCCTGTCTTTCAGCGGTGAATCGGTGCATGAAGCTGTTGAACCCTCACCCCACTTGTGGTGTGCGGCCAGGAAGAATCATCAGATTCCCCCGCAAGTGGCCAGAAATATCGGTTGCCCCGAATCGTTAAACTCCAAGCTGTAGTGAACGGGACAAAGTTTTCGGGATACGCCTACACGCATTCTACGTTTGATCTGAGTACGTATAGGCGACCTTGAAACATCCGGATTTCTCATTTTCAGGCAACTATCGGTTCTGGTGTGAAGACTGCGCGAAGGGATTTAACTTCATTCACCACTACAATGACCACTTGGCGAAACACCAAGGTGATCTGTCTGTCAAATTATGTCTTCGACAAGAGAAATTCGACACTGAAGCACAATATTTTTGCGCGCTCTGTGGTCGGAGGCGTCGGTGTGTTTTGTCTCGCCTGCATGCCTGCGTATGCACCATGCTGAATTGGGGACCCCTGCCCAATCGCCTTCCCACTGAGAACAAAAACATACGTGAAGGGGTTTGAGATGCATTCTTGAAAGATGCAACACATTCTTCGAAACATGTGCGGCAAAGTTTGCACCTGTTTCATCAGCATGAACGCGCATTTTGGTGGAAAAGTAGCCGTGTCACCAGCTGGGACGTGTTTTAGTTGTTTAATTTCTGCGAAGACCTTGGCATCGGTTTGACAAGTTTTGTTCCTTTGCTTCAGGAACGGGATTCCCGTGTCACTACTGTGGGAAGCTGTTCCGTAGCTCCGGCGGTTTGAGGAGTCACCTCAAGTCGCACGAAACAGCAGCTGCCCAGACGTGACGTCTGAAGACGACATCAGAATTTGGCCTTGAGTCGACGTGAACAGTGCAGGGTAGACGGGAGAACTCGTGAAAATGTCAAATGATTCAGTTCAATATGCCTGTTGGAAACTTTGGTTCCCGCAGAAACATAAGAATACAGGTTTGGCATTTTGCAAAGAGCAGCCTTTCGACCGAAACGTACTGCAGATTTTTTCCACAAAACAGGTGAAGTCTGCTGTTTGACGTCTCACCGTGTCTGTTCTTGTTGGTTCGATTTTGTAAATTGACAGCCCATGTTCGTTGTTCTTGCGAGCTGTGTTCTTTCTTCAGAGCTTGTTTGAGAGCTTGCACAAAAACCAACAAGGTCGGAAAGTGCAACGAGAGGCACATTTCTGCCGTGTGTGGCCTCTGCATCTCCAAACAACAATTTTGGCTGACGAACGTCTCTGCAGCTTGAGACGAAGGTGAAGGGACCCGGATGCACTCAAGCCGCGAATGATTGTGTTGGTTTCTTACCTGTGTGCTTCCCGGAAAAAAAAAAGTTCACAGATTTTGTGTGCATTTTATTTGTATGTACGCGTGTTCATCAACATTGTTGATTCCCAGACAACAGGTCTCAAAGAGTCAATTGGTCTGCTGCACCTGACCGTGATTTGTAAACAGACTTTGCAACACGATGAGGGAGGTCCGCTCAAAGTTGCCTGAGAAATTCGTTTTGTTGGCTCTGTTCTTTCTTGTCCTCAAGCTGCTTTTGTATTTCTGTGGCTAAGTCGGGCTTGTTGAAGTGATCTGCAAGGGACAAAGAAAGTAGGTAAATGTTTCAGATGATGGAAATTCGTTTGACCTCAACCTCCGAAACAGGTCATGTCGCGGTCCTTCTTCTTTCAACGTTTCTATTCGCATTGAGCCGTGCAGCTCACCCTGTTGTGAATTGAAATGTGTTGTGTGGAATGCAGAAAAGTATACCACAAACTCATCGGACAAAAGTCATGCTCGCACGTGTGTGTGTTGTGTACATCTACCTGAAGCGAAGTTCAAGATATTCTCTGGTCTCTCCATGAGTACTTCTCTGAAAATAGCATGCAGCATAAAAATTCCATTCTCGTTTGAAGATTCTCGCAAGAATATACAAGATTTGTCACAAAGAAACTGTGTGTGTTCTCTTTCGTTCCCACGTACCGCATAAATCCAGTGATCAGGCATTCCACCTCGGGGTGACTGCGAAGATACTTTTCGTTCTCCAAACGCGTCTTTATCTGGAAAAGGAACGTCAAGCTGAACAAGAAGGTGCGACATGTCGCATTTGAGATGCCTTGGAATGGACGAACAAACGTGTGCTTCCACAGAGTGCGTTTGTGTCCTTACTTTGAACTGGTTGAGTTTTTGCTGCTGTTCGTCGTTCAGTGCCCCCAGATCATTCTCCGTTCTCAGATCGTATGGTTCCATTCCTTTGGGGGCTGAAAACGTGAATTTAGAACCCTGCATGTCACTCCACTTGGCTTGCCAATCCTCCAAAACGAAGTTGATCAGGGTTATGTTTTGACAGCAAACATTCTGCGGAAAGGGACACACAATTCCTTTGACAACCAAATTCATTCTATTTCTTGTAAAACATCATTTTACCTGCATGCTGTGGCAGAGCAGCCATCTTGACGCTTTTCGTTGTCAGGAAATAGATGGCGCGCACCTGCAACTTCTGGTGTAAACAAAAACATCCGCACGTGGCGAAGAGCTGACGCCCAAAGTTCTGTTATCAGGTCAAAATCGACCTTCACATTCAAAGATTCAATGCACAACAAGCTCTGGTGATCATTTATGGTCACTGTGCATGCAAAGTTCTTTGACTGGATCAATAGTTTAAAGGACTGTCATAAAGTGTTATGTTTTTGTTTGCCAAATCTAGACCACAGTTCCGCCAAGACCTGTACGCCATTCAGAACACAGTGATCATGGACAAGACCGTGCAGCACAAAGATTTGAGCTTGGTTCCAGAAATAAGGAACCTTCATCCAGCGCTCTTCCACAGTTCTCCACACAAAGGAAACGAACCTCACGGGTTGGTAAGAGACACGACAGATCTCGAGGTGATCAAATCGTTGCCAAACGCTCCGACTGTGGTGGAAAGAGTGGTTGGGGTTGTCAAGGACAACTTCAAATCCTTGTTTGTGACTGTGATCATTGTTCTGGTAATTTTGCTGGAAACAGCCCTGGACCAGGCTCTGTTTCAGTGTCCGTGTTCAACAAAAGAAGCCAATGTGGGATACTCTGTGATATTCGTGACTGCGCCGTCCGTGGCTTTACTCATTATGGGTGAGACTTTGTTCTTTTGTGATGTTGTGGAGACTCTATAGACAGCAAAGCAACATCTTACCACAAGAAGATTCCCCCTTTTCCAGGTATTTTGGGCAACAATAGCACGTGGAGGTTGGTGACAGGATGTTGGTACCGCACGAAAGACAGTTACCACGGGTTGTATCGCGCCTGTGAATTCGTAACTGACGTCCTGGCGAAGGCGCTGTTTGCTCCGGCCGCCTGGATCACATATGCCTTCATAGACGGCAGGCACGTTCCATTCTATCCTTATCAAAACTGTGTTTCCTGGGCTTACGATGGTAAAATGCGTCAGGCTGTCATCTGACGAGACGCTTCTGTGAGGAAAGACGTTGTGCTTGTGCGCAGATTTTACGTGTGCGCGGTGGACGACGATCCGTGTGACGAGGCGACGCCAACGGCGGCGCCGGATCCCGACGGCGCCAGCGAGACGCGGCAGGAGGCGCAGATCATCGGATACGCGATGCTCATCGCTCTTGCCGGGTTCGTCCTCGTCTGTGAGTCACTCATTGATGTTCGTGAACGAGCCTGCAGAAAAGTGACAACCACCATGGTTTGGAATGTTGACGTAAATTTGTTGACACCGCCACAGCACAAGTCTGGGCTCGTACATGAATTTCGTGTGTGGGATTTGTATTGATAGCTGAACTGACAATGTTGTTGGCATTCAAATATCGTTTCAGGCATTTTGCTTAAGAAAGGCTGCAGTCGATACACGTACGAGCAGGACGATTACATCCAGATCTACCGAACAGTGGAGAGAGTGGAGATGCAGAAACAGCTGGAGGTAACAGACAAATGCTTGCCTGCGGATGTTCTCTTCCATCGCAGCAGAGCTGTAGCTGTCACTAGCTTCACAACAGCCAACCTGTGGGCATCTACAACATCTACAGGGCCTGTCCAACTGAATTCGCTAATTCCTATACTGAGGACGAAAAGTCCAGGGTTGTCGCCTTTGCTCCTTTCAGGTGAAAGCAACGGAAGTGGCGCAACGAGTGGTGCGCGCGTTCGTGCAGAAGCAGTCTCGCGATAAGTCGGACTGGGACGCGCTGACGCAGGGCCACCTCGCCCGGCGGCCTGACGCCGGTGAGCCCTGGACGCCGATGCAAAAGATCTTCCTGCGGGAGAGCGGCGCGACGGAGAATGAGCGCGTCGCGAGCGTCGAGACACAGACGAGCGAACTGCGGGACGACCACGACACCGATGCGCCACCGCTTAAGTTCTAGTTTGAAGACCTGCTTTTGCTCAGACAACAGGACAATGCAGGGTACGTACTTCCTATTGCGTCGAAGAAACAAAAAAATTCAGTACTCAGTGCGCTTTTTATGCATTGCAATCACGCTTTGGGTATGACGATGCAGACAAGACCCCCGTCCTTCTCTTCCTCGTTCTCAGAAATTGGAAAAATCTGTGTGATCTTCCGCGGCGACGCAGTGCTGTAGACAAAACGTCACTTTCCCGTCAGTCAGCCGGTGCAAGCGAAACAACCTTCGTTCGACAATTTTACCAGTTGTGCTCTCTCTCTCTCTCTCTCTCTCTCTCTCTCTCTCTCTCTCTCTCTCTCTCTCTCTGTTGCGAGCAAGGACCCACCATACCATCAAAAATAAAATCTGGCTTCCTCCTCAAAACAAAACGCCAGTCGGTGCTCCTTGCAGAGCGATTGCGCTTGCAACGTCAATGAAGTTGTGCGTCTGCAGCATGGTGGATCCAAGGTCATCGTTTGATGTGTCTGTGATAGAATGTCATCAAATTTTGAACACAGTGAAAATTATTGTAACCAGCCAGTGAACGGATTGTTTCTAGTCATCGATGCAACTTTTGTTGGTTTTCTTTCCCCGTATTGATCGCTTTGGTAACTCTTCGTCTTGCGTCAGATTCCGAAATATAACAAAAAGTGCAATTGAGAATAATTAACGGCATGTGTTCGCCATTTGTCCAACGGTTTATGTGTGCGAACTATGTGACACTTTCCCGTGACTGACGGGCGGGGCTCAGCTGAACCCGACACCCCGCAATAAAGTCGCCGCACATGAAAGAGAATCCGGGCTGTGGATTTCATCAGCAACGAACACAACCGATCACGTTGAATGGAGAGGCAAAGATCTCTGCAGAGCACGCTCACTCACTGACAGGTGTGAAAGGATCAACTTTGATTGGTGATCTGTGCAGTGATTTGAAATTTCGCTCGCGGCGGACGCGCATTGATTTCTGTCTGGAAGCGCGTCAAGCACGCGTTCGGCGCGTTTCTTGTCAAGGTTCTCCTTCGCTGTTGAAATTTACATCATTACATTCCAAACAAAAGACTTTTGAGTTGCTTCGCGTCTCACAAGTGAAAAAAGTGGCAGATCGAAACGTCGTTCTCCGGAGCCATGACGCGCCTCAGACGACTCCTGCTGTTTCTGCTCGTTGTCACATCGCTGAAAGGTAAGGTGTTTTGCAGCGGTTTCTCAAACAAGTGACAGAACAATTTGCTTTTGTCAGCCCCGGACAGTGGCAGAAAAGACTCTGAGAAATGTGGCAGAACCCAGTGACTTACTTCATTCCCACTCCCCTCGCGTGAAACGACAAAAACCAAAAAAAGGGAAAAGGAGGGTCAATTCTCTTGCAAGCAAGCAGAAATGTTTTTTTCTTTTTTTGTCTCAAAACAATCACAACGAAAGTTCCGTGTCGTGGTTTGCGACAAGGCGGCGGTCCTCGTGGTGTGCGGCAGGTTGTGTTTTGTACAACAAATGTGAAGCACAATGGAGTTGGAAGCTGCGCCTTCAGCGGGGCGCAGCGCATTCCTCGGTGCTGAGCGAGACGCAGAAATAGAAAGTGAACAAACTCAAGTTTCTGCACGTCGGCCTCCATGAACAGAGTCGATTGCTCCGAAACCAGCTTCGGTACAGAAGCAGCGAAAAGTGCTTCGGATCAGCACTGCTACTGTTGGTCAGGCGTTCTTCACTGAGAGTCACAACACCTGTATTTTGCTCAAAAACAAATGTCTTCAGAAAAACACAAGAAAAATCCACAAGTGTTGATGAAAAATGTGTTGTCGACAACACGACTTGGGGGGGGGGGGGGGCAGCTCTGCCAGGTTGTGTCGGGTTCAGAAAATAACACGGAAGAGGGTCTGACATGAGATACTCTGATTATCGGAGATACAATCATTTAAACAGCCACCGAAGTTTTTTGGGGGCTGGAATCGTAACCCAGCCGCTTCTTCAAGTGGAAAAGGAAGTCTCGCCGAACTCTTTGTAAACAGACAAATCGTGGATTTATTTTCGCTTCACTATTTTGACCCTAATTCGCTCTACCTCTGCCCTTTGGGTGTTTACCGATTAGAATCAATCATTGGAGATCTCTGTTCGGAGCGTTCTGGGTGTCTCAGACCTATTACCATGCAAAACACGAGCAGCGTGAGTTGTCTGCGAATTTAACCCGGAAGCTGGCTGCGGATCCAAAGCTTGGTGCTGAAATATGGTCCTTGAAGTGAGAGCGGAGTCAACTTGCTTGGCACTATACTTCTGTTGTCGACAGTTACCTCTGAAAAATTGACACCCAGTGTTTACAGACGAGTGCATTTCGCTGAATTACGGGTAGTTTTCTCTTTTCTTCAAAGACAACAAAGTTTTCCTTCTGTGCAGCAGCGTTCTTCAGCACTCAATCGACAGACTGACATTTTGGGCGGAATACAGGAAGCCGACTGCGGAGTGAAGTGGCGACCACCTGTGTTGAGAGGTTTATCCCGCGCCTCACGTGCCTCGTAGATCCGCCGCGGGCGCTTCTCAACAGCTTCGTCGGCCAGAAGCTAATCACAGCTTTTGTAGGTTGATCTATTTTACAGTTGAACTATAGAATCCAGCAGCTAATTAGGTAAAACTGATAAGACGCACCTCCCGACTTTACATCCTCGCCTCAGTTGAGCTTTACGCCCGGCCTTTTCTCCTCGTACAATCGGAGAAGCATCTTGACGAGGAGCAAAGTTGAGCCACCCACCCAGACTCCAATAATAATCCAGGTATTGGTTTCCACAATGGCATCGCCTGTGGAAACATCCGTGATCGTTCTGCTGTTCGCCTGGTACGAAACATGCAAATACAATCCGGTGTCCTGGGCCTCAGGTCGTGCGCATTGCTGCTTGCAGCGCCCTGCTTCACGATGACCAAACAGATGCAAGTTCACATAGTTCACCACGTAGGATGGCCGGAGCCATGTTGTAAATTATTGCCGGATTTTGGGGAACATTGCGGTCGACACATGATCTCAGTGATTTTCGCACAAAGCAAAGTTTAGCCCTGGAGGCATCTGTACCTGGTGTCCCAGTATGCCGCATGTTCTTTAGTATTTCACTCCGGATGCTGATGTGAGTAAATTGAGTGCTAAGTCACTTTTTTGCCAGACATTTGATGCGCTGTGTTTGACCTTCGCGGAGCGCAGCGGATACAGGAAACAGCGACGGGGATCCACGGGCGCTGCTGCTGTATTTCCACATTAAAAAGTTGAGAAGGTGATCGATCTTTCGCGCATCAGTTGCACGTGCGTGCCAGCAACCTGTGCATGGGTCGACGAAAGGATCGTATCACTTCTGACCAAGAAATGGGGCGATGGCCGTGTTTCGTTGGTGTTTTCGAGTTGGACTCGAACCAAATACGTAGGAGAAGGTCCATTTCAGTTTGCTGTGTGGTCCAGCGTTTCAGTGTACTTCTGTATCTGTTCAGACGTTTACTCTTTGGCAAGTAGGTGCTAAGCACCTGTTTTCTCTGTATGCTTGGCGCAATTATCTGAGAAATTCAGCACCTTTCCAGCCTTGTATCCTTGTATCAGATGCGCGGAAAGTTGGACAATGGAGCGGAATCTGATCCGAAACAGATGCGGCGCGCTCGCTGTTGAACACCGCTGAGGGCGATGCGCCATGAACGAAGCTGGCGTTCTGCCTCGCTCTGCAAGTTCCGACAATGCAGCAAAGCGAAATTCAATGATCGCGACCCTGTCGCGCGGGGAGATGACCGGAACAATATGACGGAGCACGTTGCTCCGCGCATGGAGCTTTGGTGGGTTTTGGAACGGGTTGAGATCTGCCTGGGATTGTCGATGAATGAAAGACATCTATCTGCTTCCTTATCTCGTAAACAACAACAAAACTGTCATCTGAGCAAAGCTCAAGCGGAGCGTTTGGTTGTTAGTGCAAGTATAAATGTACTTCAGGGACTGCTTTTTTGCAAGAGCTGTAAAATTAGAAGCACGAGATTTGTGGATGATCTGGCAGGGGTTGTATGGAGCGATGGTGTTGCAGGTTGCAGCGCACAACTTTTTCGAATTGGCACTGAAACTCACGGACCTGCCTCCGTTCACCATGGTGAAGGACAGATCTTGGCGACAGCTTGAAACCAATCAACGGGATGAAATAAATTCACTGGCCGAACTTTAGCTTTGCTGTTGTTGAGAAATTTTCATTTTTGTCTTTCGTTTTCTCCAAAAAGTCGTGGTTGCAAGCAGCAGACGGACTGCGCACCATGTTGCGTGTATCCAGATGCTGCAGTTTGAAGCTAATGAGATCAGACAATGCTGTAAACACTCGCGGGGAGCGGGCGCGCCGACCGGAAGGCGCAGTTGCTTCTCACCCGTAAAGCAGCATCGCAGACCGCCGCACCCCGCGCGCCGTGCACGAAGACCGCCTTCTCTCTGAGGCGTCACCAAAGTGACGCTCAATGTACCAGTCTGTGAATCCTCGGTTCCACAGTGTTCTCATGAAGGGAGCGCCCGAGCAACTTGCAAACAGGAGGCACGTGTACCGTGTCATTGGGGTCAGACACATCAAGAACTCCTGAAAGAATCAGACTTTCTTTGGTTTCTAATGATCGCAAGATTCAAGTACCGAATCTCGTGAGCGGAAGGCCGCCCGAACGCTCCAGTCCTCGAACTGCGACCTGAAACCGAGCTTGCTGAGTTGCATGTTCGACAATGTTTCTTGATCTAGCGACTGAAGATCGATTTTGTGCAGCTCTCGTCCTTTTCTGGGACTAGTTATCAGAAGGACACGGGCGTTTCCGCAGAAGGTCACTGATGCTTTTGATGTTGATGAATTGGTGTTTGAATTGCTTTTGTCATTTTCTTTTCGGAGTGGAGAAAGCCAGCCGGAGCCAACGGGGTCCGGACAAAATTGAAGCTGAGTCGATTGATCGCGTCTTCTGCGTGGAGTCAAGCTGTTCGTGCTTGGAATTCACTTTATGGATCATTCCACTTCAATTTGTTGGCAACCTTCGGCAAAACCAAGAATGCAGCAATATTTCACGTGGTAAAACATTTGGTCTGAGGCGTATGAAAATAACCACACCGCCAGAGAAAAAGTTGTGTATCAGCAGAGAACGAGTTGTAAATCAGTTTGCCCATAACTTTGGCACCGTTTTTCAACACCTTAGCCTTTGGATTACACAAAGCAGCAGCCCCCTCGCGTTCGATTCGTGTTTGTGATGTAACGAGTCTGCCTCGAATCTGGAATACAAACACAAGGGACCACCTGTGCATTTCCTGCACGGCGCTGCCCAGACGCCGTCTGGATCCCCGGAGCGCCGCGAGTCATAACTCACAGATACGGGCGGAATCCGCGCGATGAGAGGAAGACACGGTGCGGGCGCGGTGCGGGCGCGGGCTCCCGGGGAGTGAGGGACCACTCAGACACAACGCGCTTTGTGCTGGAATCTCGACCCTCCACTGACCAAATCACCAACTTTGCTTACATTGAAATTGTCCCACGAATTTCATGTATGAAAACTATAGATTCATCGGCACGCTGCTCACTGCCGGGAAATGCATCATTCACAGGATCGTTGTTGGTGGTCAAGACGGACCTTTTGGCTCTGAAGCGAGACATGTTGGTCTTGTTGTTCACATTTCGGTTTGTGGAGAAAACAAAAACTGCCGTTGCAGTAACACCCCCCCCCCCATCGGGGGAGGGAGGGAGGGACCCCTGGGGCAGGGTCTACATGACACAGACACAACGCGCCCCGCTTTCAGAAAGTTCAGGAACAGGATCGCAAAGTCACTACGAACTTGTGCCTTCAATCAAACAAGCCGGAAAGACGACATAACGATTTCGTCAGACATACCGGAGATCACTGCCCTTAGTACTACCACCCAGCTCCATTCTTTCGTCGGGTACACAAACATAAATTTCCACCAGGTATTGTCTGTCCAGATGGGAAGTTACACGGTACACCTGGAATGAAATGACATCCGATGTGCAACGCTGGCTGGTCTTCCTCGTTGGCTTGAAAATATTGACAAATCTGTGCTAACAGGTACCTTGTCCTGACCTCCCCACCTTTTGTTACCTGCCAAACAACATCGACACTTGGCTTCGCCAGGTGAAACCCCCGCCTCGAGCTCAGCGGGATCGACATAGAATGTTTTCGTTTGCCATGACTGACTCTGGAGGCAATTTTGACCATTTGGGCCCTTGAGATTGAAAAAGACCGCTCTTGCCTGAGGACCTGTGTTGCCTGTCTTGTTTACCAGCCTCGAATGAACAGATTTGAGTGTCAACTTCGACACCAACAAACAAACTGCCATCTGAAGTCAGAGCTGCACTGTGAAAAAGTAACTTTGCCATCCAGTTTGCGAGCACACAGTCACACAAAGTTGCCTTTCTTTGCAGTTTGTCTGAGCGGGAAGACTCGCGACTCAGCCGAACAATTGCACAAAGGTTTCACTAAGGCATCATCATCTTTGAACACTTGGAGTTGACCTTTGATGAGTGCTGATATGAAAAGAGAATGCTTGAGCTGCTTGTGGTTCCCACACGTTGTGATATCCTGTTTGTTTTTCCCAAGGACATGAAAATTTTACTGCCGACAAGATAGTCATGTGGTGCGGAAAAATCCGTGCAGTCAGCGTCTGAACGTCCTGCCCCACATTGGGAATGGGGATGATTGTTGGGTGTCTTGAAAAAAAAATGAGAATGCCCTTCACGATTTCAACCATCCTCAACTTCTTTTCGTTGGCTAAGAATGAGAGATGTTGGAGGAAAGTGGCAGAAATATCGAGAAAATGCCGCACGAACCTGCAATACCGAAACATCTCGTTGAAATATCAAAGTCCAGACTCGTTCACTCAATGAAGTTGAGAGATGTTCAGTCACAGCTGTCAGTCTGCGATCTCACGCGCGTGCTGCACTTTGCTGAACATATCTCCCTGTTGTCAAATAGGAAACCGCATCTGCAGTTTTCAGATGGTTGGACTTGACGAGAGCCGAGAGCCAATCTTCCGTTGGAAAGTCCACACCCAAGCAACATACAAACTGAGGTGTTTCTCCACCCACTCGTTTTGTTACGAGATTCATCTGCAACTGTTTTGCAGCGAATGATTTGATGGGGAATTTCCCGACTGACTCTCTTAGTCGTTCAGGTGCTAAAGAAGGGTGGGCCACTTTTGCTGCGAGGGATGCACATTTTGTGATACTGTAATTCTATTTCTCAGATGAGTCAGGGGAAACTTGGGCTGGAATTCCACTGCCGTCCGTTGGCAGCTCCACATAAATTGACCTGCTGGATTGATCGATCAAAACGCGTTGATTTGCTCAGGTACGAATTTTCGCCCCGAGACAAAGTGTCTGTTTCCAGCAGCACCACGAGTGGCTCTGGATTTCCGCTTCTTCAATTTGTCTTGCACACTGAAAACACGAGAGGCCTGCAGTCGCTGCAAAAATTTTCCTGTTTTTTGTACCCGTGAGTCAATGCATAAATCTCTCTGAATCGCCCAATCCCTGTCAGTGCCTGTCAGAAACAGTGCAAAGATGTGGATTTCAGAGATTGAGGCTGGGCGGGATTTTTACTTTTTGCCACAGGCTTTTTTCTCGCGCATATGATTGTGATATTGGCTTCTTCCGGTGATGTATCAAGCTCCGTCTGATTATGTGCTTTATTTCCTTCTTGCGCAACCGTGTTGTGTCATAACCAATTGTCTGTTCTGCAAAAATCACCTGCAGGGCTTCGTCTGTTCCCTCTTCCTGACTCTTTGCCGTTGCATTGAAATTCTTGGCAGAAGATGCAACGCAATTTCTTTCGTTTCAAATCAGTGGTACAGCACAAACTTTTTGAATCAAGGGTCAGTGTCCCTGTGTGTCAAAGGAATCCAGCGTTTTCAAAAGGGCAAAGAACCAGACGCAGATTCTTGTGATGTCAAAGAACCAAGTGCACTGGAGCACCAACTCGTTTTGCTGTGGCTGGTTTCTCGCGACTTGTTTCAGCTGCCAGGTCAAGATGTCGCACCTTCAGGTGGTCGAGGTGTGAGAGTTCGCACTTTGCCGTTCGCATTTAGCAACCATTCGTTACTCACTGCACATAAACGTTGATGTAAATTGGACGGAGCTGAAGGTCCGGCAGCTGGTCAGTTCGGTGTGGTGTTTGAGCCACTGAAGTTTGACCAACGGCAACAGGGAGGTCAGCCCGGGCTGCTTTGCTCCTGGTACACGTTCCTCTGAACAGACTCCTTGCAGTCGTAAACTACGTTTGCTTGTCTGGCATTGTTTCCACGCTGCAAGAAGTTTCTTTCCAAAGTTCTGTCAAAGAGGCGCTTGACAGGTGTGTTGTCCCCTTTTGGGTGGAGCGCGGACCTCATGTCGTGCTCGTGGATTTTCTCTCTTCATCCTCTCTCGCTGCGTGCGGCGGTTTGCAAGTCAGGGTGAGAACTTCTGTGAAGCAGCTTATCTGATGAAGTTTCGAAATTTCTTTGTGTTCCATTCTGGATGTGTGTTCTGAGAGCTGAGCAACAATGTGCAGAGGTTCCGTTCAATCAAACTCGCGATACGTCGACCAAACAAATCACAATTATCGCTATCCCAGCGTTTTCGCTCGACCGTCCAGCTGCGAGCAGATTGAGGCGTCGCTGTTGCGATGACCTTGAGACAAAAGATATTTATCGACAAAGATGAAAAAGTTCTGAAGAGGAAGTGCGTTCTCGTATATTAACCCCCGCTGATCGACATATGCGCTCTTCGAGAGGGAAACAAGGGATTGATCAACTTGATCCGCCACCAATCTTATCAGAAAATACCTGTGTGGGGCAAGTAGTCCAGATCACATCGTTGTAATCAAATTCCTACAGATCAGGCAAATTGAAAAGCGAGGATCATTGGCACCTCACCAAGGGCTGCGCAAGCGATATGAAATAACAAACGAAACACAAGTACCTGAGGCGTGAGTCTCTAATAATAGGAAAACAACAATTCCTGTGATTCCTCAACACAGACAGGGCGGCCAAGCCTGGCTGTCGCAGTAAGGTGTAGCGATCGTTGTTCGAGTTTCACGGACAAACGAAGGAGAAATATTTGCAGAGAGCAACGATCTTATTGGTATGTATTGGCAAATAACCATCTGGCGGCGAGCGTGTATGAACCAGGTGGTTACATCTCCGGAGCGCGCCTGCGGAGGTCTTTATCGTCGACCTGCTCCTTCGAATCCACTTGAACTTTCGCTCGGGCAGGTCGTGTGTGCGCTAATGCACGGGATTGGGCTTCGTCTGCGGGGCACACACATTTCTCGCACATCTGTGAAGGACTTCGCACGCGAAGTACCACTTCGAATCTGGATGCCAAGTGGGGGCGTGTACGCCACAGCAAAGTTCAGTGTCGTTTAGATGATCGTGAAATTGCCACGAAAGTGCAGCAGATAATTTGATTTGACTGTTTAAATACCAGGTTAACTGTAAATTCCTTCTTCGACGTAAGCACTGAACGCTTTTCGGTCTATCTACTTGGAAATTTTTGCCCAGCCAAGTCGGAATGAAAAGTTCAAAAGAAACCAGAACAGCATTTCTTCAGCTGTAAAAACTGCAGACGGATCACAACTGTCATAAGTGAGTACCTGACTGGAGACTGCTGAGGACCAAGTGCGCCAGTAAAGCAAACCTGTTGTCTGCTTTGGAAGTTGGAGTTAATTATCGCGCGGAAGCTGCCCATGCATCACTGTCTGCCGCCGCCGTACACGTCCGAAGAAGCATAACGCGGCTACTGCGCCAAGGACCGACACGGAGCTGCACGACTGCAAGGACTGGTCACGCAGAGCTCTGTTCTGCAGAATGGCGCCGCATTTGAGACTTCTTCTCCTCATCGCAACTGTGACAGGTAGACCTGCAACTTTCTTTCTTTGCAATTTTATGAACAGGTCAACGTGTCACTCTCACAATGCAGCCAAAAACACATTGCTTCGTTGACATCAACGTTGTCTGTGTCTGGACTGGCAGGACTATTCACAACCGTGATCAAAATGCAAAGCCCACAAAGTGCGGGTGGCAGAGACACCAGCCAATGAAGCGGTGAAAACTCAGGTTGATGAATTCGTGAACATCTGCAGCGTGTGTTTGTCGAATCTCGACTTCCCCCAATGTTACAGTGGCATTTGAGCAGGATTTTTTTTCAACAGGACAGCAGGTCAAAGGGTTGTCCACACAAAGACACAAACATTTTTGCAGACTGTGTTTTCATACCCAAAGCTTTTGCGGTGTTTTGACTGAACGTGAGTGTTTCACGTCAGGACGTTGGCACTGCGTCGACATTCGGGCAACTTTTGAGTGTGGTGAAAGAAACAAGTTTCATCCCTCCCTGCGAGACGTTGCCTTCTGTCTGCTTTAGTGTCAAAGTCAGCTTCTCCTGGGCAAAGTAATCGGTGCCTCCTGCAACCGATAATCAACGCCGGAGATCAATTGACACTCAGCTGTTCGGGTTAATAATTTACAACCACTTGTAAATTCCCGAGACCTGCGGAAACACGAGAAGCTTTTCGCCTGCAAAATGTTGCAGGTCAGCAGACCGCATTCGCGCATCAGATGAAATGTCTGTAGATGCTGCCTGATATGATTACTGTGCTCAAGTGAGTTGGAGGCTTTGAGTTTTATGGCTTGCAGTCGTTTCTGTCATTCTCCAGGTTTCGTAATTGGGACCCAAAAGAAATTGCGACACTTGATCAATATCACAAGGTTGAATTGTTGTTGTGCGCCTGGTGACGTGATCATGTTACTTCCCTGGGAGACAAGCGAAAGATAGATTTGTCCTCCATACGAGGCCACAATCCATTTGGTTTTGTTGTGGGTTCCTTTCCGTGGCAAATGCCAATTCTGCAATGTGCTTTTCAGCAAATTTCACTTCACAGTGAGATTGCATTGAAAAGAACGGGGGCAAGTCCATTCGACTCACGTCACCGCCGAGTGATCGCTAGCTGCAACCTGTGCCTTCTTCACCGCCACTGACTGATGATTCAGCTTCAAAATGCCAGCGCTCTATGAAAGTGTTTGGGGTTGATGAGCATTTATTTGACTGTCAGCAAGCCCAAACATGTAAACTAGAGAGGTAGATCGTCTGTGACTGCCTGTTCCGGAGGCATCACTGTTGTTGAAGGATACGGATCTCGAGTTCCCAGCCAAAAAAACATCAGAGCTATGCGCCCAACAGATGCGTCAAGTTTCTTTTTCAACTCATTACGTTGCAACACTTGGCTGTCGGCAAGAACATAAACTCGCTCGCTCCTCATACACAGTGACCGTACATTTACCTGTCAGACAGGCACGAACTCTGACCTTAACATCCACCCCTAAAGTTAGCCTTTCAGAAATTGAACCTGAAAAGCAAAAGTCAAAATAGATTCTTCGAATAAACAAAGTGCACTATGGCACTGTAGTTTGTAACACACTGGCAGCAAGTAATTGGGGAGAAGTTCTAATATTTGCTCGGTGCGATCCGAAAGGGTAACTGCCAGAGAATGTGAACACAGCTGTTGAGTTATGGGTTAATAAAGGCCGCTACCTGTTCCTTTGCTGAGGTATTTATGAAAATGGATACAACGTTTGTACGAAATAGTTGTTTTTTCAGTCGTAGGCGGGTTTAAATCTTGTACCATTTTAGCAACCTGCAAACGTACATCACGTTAAACTGCAGTTCTCATGGCTCAAATCCAATTCCTATGAACGAACTGATGTGGAAAGTTTTGCTGCCATTCAGCTAACTGTGATCTGGGCAGCAAGTAGTACCCCAGAAAAAGATTTTAGACATTTGCACTCGGCGATCGAGTCTTTTGTGTAAATGTTTTGTCTGCCGAACAAATGAAACGCATCACACTCGGTGAAATCAGTTCACTCGATCACCCAAATGTGCGGCAGATTTCTCTCCCGATTCTCGAAACAAAACACCTGATTGTCTTGAAACCAATACGATGCATTGCAAGGCTCGTGTGATGTGCTTGCACTCGGGGATTTTTGGTAACAAATGCTGATTGAATCTGGTGTGACTCACAGAGAGGAACGAAACGGACCCTGCGATGCAGGTGTCCAGCTGCATCAATCGGGATCTGCAGCTCGGGAAGTCTGAGCTCGGGCTTCTGCAACACGCTTTTCTCTGTAATTACTTTCACTGTTTGAAATGTAATTTGCAGCCAGTTTGGCATCCACGAGAATGTGCGGTGTGGGTTTTCCTTGCTTCATTATCACTTCCCAGAATTGTTAAATTCCAGACGAGTGATGCCGGACCCAGGAGGAGGCACCAGCATTCCTTCTCCCTCGCCCAGCAGACAACAGCCTTTCGTTTCTGAACTGAAACATTTGCTCAGCGTTTGTGAAGCTGGGTGCAATGAGAGCCTCCTTTATCTATTTTCCTTTCTTGTTTAAATTCGTTCATTCTTGCACACCACAAAACTGCCACCCACATCGTGAGGTATGAGTGCTTGGCACCAAAGATAATAATCCGGCTGATCGAAAGGAAAGTTTATCTCTGCGGAGGTGTTGCCGCAATCGCGGTGATCAGTGGAGAGCAGATAGAGGAGACTCGCGGGTCTGTGCGCCACTCCCCAACAACACGGCGCCTCAAGTGTCCAACACGCGTGAGCGCAGTGCAGATCGCATGTGCAGCGCTGATGCTGATCCGATCAAAGCTGATCTGGCGGGATCGAGCCTGAGCTTAGCATCAGGAAACACGGACATCTTCATGAACGGAGAGTGAAAACGCATTACGATTTGCGCGAGATACGAGCGAGAACAAGGACTCTCCAATGCAGTGATGTTTTGACATGTGATTTGATATCCCCAAACGCGGACGGGAGCTGCGACGAATTGAGCGTATTGATCTGACGCACGAAGCGGCGATGCCTTTGAACTGCGCTGCGCTGCTCTGGATCCGCATCTGCGCTGCGCCCTGTACCTGGACGCGCAATTTCACGCGTGGTGACGAATACTTCGTGATGCTTATTGACAACATCCGCCTTCAGCGAACGGACGCGCTGGGTCTGCTTCAAAGAGGAAAGCATCATGCTCATAACGTTGTGAATCTGCGTTGAATCATGTTCAAGACTTCTCCGTGACTTTGCTGCAAATCGGGGATCAGTTCTTTGATTAATTTCTCCCTTGATTGAGAAATGTTACATCTGGCCAATTAACCGACATCTTTTCCGCATCACAACTTTTTGTCTGCTTGCCGCGGCTCGTGGCTGGAGTGTGTTGTCGCTCTTGTCTCTGCGGCTGCACTGCTGATCCTCAACGACACGCCCATGTCCTCTGTCAACAGCTCCGCTCCAATGAGCCTCCTCCGCGATTTGTCACCACTTTTCTGGTAAATTATCAATTTGGGTTGTCATCCAGGCGCCACTGAGTCAAAACAAAGTTACACAAGAGTCCACTTTGTTGCTGACACTGCGTGAAAACAACGTTTTGCAGTGATGCGCTGGAGTTGCACAGATCAATTCACCTTCTGTATGTGCAGATGCGTATGAAAATTATTTTGTCTTTACAAATATTTCGCGTTGTTGCGCATCTGTGAAAACGAGACTCATAGAGAAAACGCTGAGAAAATAAACTTTCCCCGCTTTGACAAAGAACTTTTTCTTCCGGATGAGCTGTTTGTTTGCAGGCGAGAAAACAACAGAGTACCCCACACAAAATGTAGACGTTGCGCAAAAATTTTACCAATGCTTTCCTGCAATAATCATAATGTAATGAGCAGAAAAAGTCGTCAGATTGACAGCAAACAATTTTCAGCTGTAAAAACAGCGGCAGGATCATAAAGCGTCATGAGGGGATTCTGCTCGGCGAGTCGGCAGGAGCAAAGCTGACTGTCAGCAGGAAGGCTGTCGACTCGCCTGTCAGAAGCTACTCACAGTGAAGCAGTCCTCACTCACACACGCAGAGTCGGCTGATGCGATTACCTGATGCTGGCGAGTCAGGGCGGAAGAGTTACTCAAAGCTGCGACTCCGTGACCGTTCTTCATCAGCAGCTTTTCGTTTGTGACAGTGAACATAAATTCTTGATGATCCATAATTGATTAACTTTGTTCTTTGATCAGAAAAAACAACAACATTTCTTCAGGTTGACTTTTGGAATTGGAACATTTGAAGTGAGGCAGCTGAGTGCAAATTCATAATGGAAGTGATGTCACGTCGTCATGTGTTGTTGGTTGCGACAATATTGGGGATACCTGCCGGTCCTTGCTCAGGTAAAGAACTCATTCACTCTTTTCTCAGGATCTGAAATTTATCGCTGCCGTGGTGTGGGAGAATTTTCTTGCTTGACCAGACAGAGGAACTCTGACTGGGTTGGAGAAGGCAAAATGATTGTGCGAGGCACTAATTCAGAATTACGAGCTCGGGGTGCGACGGGGTCCAAGACATCACCTGGCAGAATTCCTCCCTTTCGATGAATTAGTAATTCGAGACACAGATTTTCCTCGCGCTGCAATTGACTGAAATCGGATTCCACACAGAAGGAAAAGTAGCATTGAGAGCAACTTTGTTCCTCCACCGACTCTGTTGTTGTCATCTGGCTGGGAAGAAACCTTCAGATATACTGTCGATGTAGAAGTTATAGTTGGACAAAATCCACGACAGAAAGCGTTGCACATATTACCCACGGCGTAGCGATACCGACATAAGTAACATCACTGAGATGTCTCTCATTTTTCGACCTACAGTCCCAGTCTCGGGCTGGTATCCAACTTTGGCGCAGAGTTTACCTTGATGCAGTTTAAAGAGGCCCCCCAAAGCTGTAATCCTCAGTGAAATCCAAGTTTTCAGCAGGTTTCAAGCATGCGAGGTCGGTGTTGTACAAAAACGAGAACAAGAACCAGCACATCTGACAAGCCTTTTGTGAGGATTGAAGACAGGATGCAACGTTGCCTGTTCCTGTTCAACGAAAAGCGCAATTTATTTCTGCGTACCGTACGAGAAACACGCAACTCTTGCAAAAGATCTCATGCATAGAGGTGGAGAACCTTTGATTGAGGCCAGTGAATATTTTCTGAAGAGGCACACTTTGCTCTTTCCATGGTGGGAGTCAGTGGTTAGCAGTTATGAATTACGATCCCAAAACAGAATCCTAGACACACCTTCAGGTAGATAGGAATTTACAACCACTTGTGAATTCCAGAGATCTGTAGAAGCTGAAAGAAGCTGCTTCTATTTTGAAGCTGCTCCTGATGTTCTTTCCCCAGCTGATCAAAAAGAAGAGGAGTTGCAAAGTGGCGCATTCTATCTTGTGAAGAGGTGGGTTTGTTTGCGGCAAAAACTCAGTTCGAAAAGTTCGCGACTGAAACAAAACCTCCACCGGTGCTTTGGTCCCTTTTGTTTTCGGTCTCACTTCGATCAAAGCATAAAGTGTTCAAAGCTCCAAAGCAAATGGATATGAAGAGGAACAATGAAAGTTGAGTGCTGCTCAACAGCTTTTTGCGGATGAGCAGCCCTCAGCGCCTTCCCGCTTGGAATCAGAAACCGCCTCCGGTCCGATTGATTTTCGTCTCGTCGTTGTGTCATTCCGATCAAGGTGATCACAAAAGAATAATTGATCACAGATCATTACAAGTCCCTGCAGCACACCGCGAGTCTCGCTCCCGCCCTTGTCTGGACTCGGCCCCGCGGGCGGGAGCAGCTGCCCGGCGGCGGCGCCGCACTCCTCGCCCGACGCTGCCGCTCCGCTCTGACAGCGTACTTGATGGCGGCGGGGCGGAGAGGCCAGACTCCCCCGCCGCGCGCACTTGTTTACTCTGCAGATCCACATCAGCACCCGACACTTCTTGTGCTGCGCGATGATGATATTTCTATGGGAGGAAGCTCAGCACTTAACTCCAGCTGTAGGTACAGCATGCACTTCGCGCCAGGGTTCTCAGCCTCTACGACTTCAGATGCTCAATTTTGGATCAAGAAAATGTCACAGGTAGTTTGGCCACAACGCTTCAGTCCTTCAGGGAAGCTCGACTCTGCAACACTCCAAACAGTCGGGCTTTTGTCCTGTTTCCTCACCTGAAAGGCTGAATGACAAAATCATCTTCCTCTTGACCATCCAGAATAGGCTGCCAGTTTGTGTCGTAAAATTTGGGGCATTCAGGCTTTCAGACCACACCTGACATTTGTTGTCCCGGCACTGGTGTTTTATATTTGTTTGGTATGACGAAGATTACTTTAATTACATAATCATGGTTTATCTTGGGCCATAAGATAAGATTACTCAGGGTGTTGGAAAAATAAAGATAAGGCAGAACGTCGTTATTGGCACCAGGTACTCATTTCGCACTGGTACGGTGGATCTCTTTAGCGGTTCCAACAAGGCGTTGAGACACCCGAATTACAAGGTTGATTGGTCAGATAGTTTGCCAATACGAACCACACGTTTTGAATGAAAGATGTGCCTTGGACCCAGCTTCGTTTGGCGAGAAATAAGTGGATTAGTCACAGGACGTTGTTTGGGATCTCCACTGATTCGGGATCCACTTCATCTAGGATCTGCAGGTTGCATTGGAAATCAGAGATCAAGTCCAGTTCGAGACTTGAGGTGCACAAAGGGACAGTGCAAAGATGAACTCTTCAGGCTCACCTCACCTCCGGCACCTCCGAGTTGGACAGCACATGTTCCAAACAATGCCAGGATGATCTCCCCAGCAAATCTTGTTTGAAATTCTTGAACTAACCAGCACCGAACACGCATTGCTTCCTTAGGTCACAGACAAGCCAGCTGGCTTCACTGATCTCTGGTATTCATGGTCCACCAATTTGTAAAACTACAGACAAAGGAATTTACCATCCGTTTCACAGACAAATTTGTTACGGACCGTCGAAGGTTGGGGTCTCTATCTGTCTCTTCGCACAAAACTTGAGCTGACATTTGAGAGGTTGCAAAACACTAATCTGGAAAGATAGCAGTGTTGCTGTTTCCTTTTCACCCATCACGAAACATTTTTTCAACGTCAATTTTTTTTGACTACTCGATTGCGCTTTTCGTGTTCTGAAACATGTTAGGGTTAGGGTTAGGGTTAGGTGTTCTGGCATCAGAGAACTCCACAGACCACTTCTCACCTGCGTGTGTTGAACTGTGACTCATGTCCATTTGTTAAGTCAACACTCATAACCTCGCATCAGGCAGGACCTCATATTTGCCCAGACTTGAAATGAAGCACTGAAACAGAGCAGCATGAACGTGAGGAGCATCACATTTGCCGTGGCCTCCGGCCATCCGCAGTGACCCTGTCTGTCAGGTTCTGATCAAAGAAGCGGTCAGACGGGGAATTGGAGACCCAACCCCAGACCGACGTGTTCATCCTATCGCATTCTCAGAGAAGGTTAATGCAAAAGTTCCGCTATAAATGTCATAAACTTGTGATAAACACGGTAAGCAGTGAACTTTGTATCTCATCTTCGTCAGAAAAGGTCAAGAGGTTTGATCTTCTCTTCCAGATTAGGCATCAATAAAATGGCGGGCGCACAGACGGGCGGGTAAACAACGGTGTGAAATCAATTTGTAGTGGAATGCGCAGATTAGCCGTGACATCGTAATCAAGACCTTCTGCCAGCAACTGAGCCTTTCCCTCAGACGCGTCCGCAGAAGGTTAACACCCACACCCATAACGCGACCCCGAGGTTGAAACTCAGGTTGTAAGAATCCAGCAGCGGCTTCTTGGTTTGTGTTCACGGGAAGAGTGGCGAAACTGAATGGCAGAGTGGACTCCTGAGGAGGCGGAGGGAAACAATGCTGATTGGATCCGGTGTGACTCGTTCACCGGGAGAAAACAGACACTGCGCTGAAGAAATGGACCCTGCGATCCAGATGTCCAACTCCATCAATCTGGATCTACAGCTCGGGGAGACTGAACTCGGGCTGCACCAACACGCGTTTTTCTCTAATTACTCCTGACGTGAAGCAAGAGGTCAGTTCTTGAAAATTGCTCGTTCAGGAGACTAATCTGCGCAGGTTCATTGGAGTGCTGCTCACAACCTCTCTGGTGCTACTTGAAACAATCTGCACAACAATCCTCAATTTTGAAGCTGCATTCCGCTCAAAATGTCCCAGGACAAGCAGGCAAGAGATATTCCTTTGTCCGTAATGTTGTGGGGTGGGGACGTCCTTGCAAAAAAAAGAAGTCATTTCGTACACAATTGGTTTCGGTGATTGGCCTTTTTGGTCAAACAGGTATGTAATGTGGTTATCCAGATTGCCCCATTTCAACGATCAGCTGTTGATCTCTGAACTCTGAATGGGGGTCCTCAATAACTTCAGAGGAGCCCGGGACATAAATCTGTCACAGCAATGCTTTCATCGAGCGCAAATGTACTGTTGCAACAGTGCGGAGTGACTGCGATGCGGTTTTCAGAGTACTGAATGAAGAGAATGTTTGGACGAAACCTGCAGGTAGACCCGGAAAAAAGCACAGTTGGGTGGTTTGTTTGGTCGTTGTTTCCACATTAGCACCAATAAAGCTGTTGGTGACAGGAAGAGCACGACCCCTGGAATGGCTGCAAAAACATTCACCGCGAGTTAATCTCGCTGCGATATGACGAATGTTGCATAGAAGTGTGCATTACATCCACACAGTCACAGCAGATCAACTTAAGCGCAAAATTGAGGATTCCCCTGCATTTGACAATGGTGGCTCAACAGCTCTGTGAACGACTTCCGCGAAAATCAGCTCACAGGCGCAGCCGGTGCAGAATTTTCCCTGCAGAGACAAATTTATTGCACCCACATTGTTGTTGTTTCGAGTCTCTTCGGAACAATTCATGGAGATGCACTGGAAGGAATTTCATGCCTTTTGATTTTCACTCACTGCGAATTACTGTGTGATCAGAATGCCACGGAACCAGAAAATCGTAAATCGCACCTTTATCTCGGCAGCGCATCCTGCGCAACACAGTTGGTTGAGAACGCACCGTGTGCGCCTCGACGGTTTTTCTTGTGGCTCTGAAGCTGTGCATCTACGGATGCTCGTATGTCATGCGCATTTCTCTCCACTGACCAACGCCTTTCCCAACAGGAAAATTGAAACAAACATCGTTCCTGGTATCAGCATTCTCCATTTTGCAGTGGGAGTCCACACTCATACGAGTACTTGAATCGGTGGTCGACGTTTGCATTGATCTGATTGGGCATTGGGCAAAAGGACCTGTAGTCACACAGCCCAATTCTACTGGACACTGACGTTAGAGTTAAAGCAAACCTTTGGGTGGAACTTTTGGACTCAACAACGAACAGTGTGCGAGTACAAGTTTGCCAACTGAATTATGGCCCTCGGGCGTTTCTTCGTCAGCTGATAGGTGGACATCTGCCCGCTTTGCCGCGGCGTATTGCTCTGGTTAGCAAGTGCCCCGTGTGATACTTGACCTCACCTTTTCATCACACATCAAGGGACGAGATTATTGCAAGGCATCAACCAGCGTCGGTCACCTATTTGCTGCACAGCACCAGTCCGTCACGTCTATCGGACAGCCACTCGAGATTTATTCGCGCTCGTGTTTTCTTTTATCGGCACGGATGGACAAACAGTTCGTGACTTATGCACTTTTATCTCCATATTATGGCCAGATGACAAGAGAATTCTAAGCTGTCGGCATGTCGCTGCAAATAAGCAGGAAATTTGCCTTCACCTTCCAAAGTAAGTTTTGGTGAAAGATTGAGTGTGGTAGCAAATTGATTTACGCCTTATAAGATCTACGTCCAGCTTTTTTGGGGCGTTTGGAATTTTCGTTCATCTCCAGCAAGCTGTTTTGTCACTCGATATGTTGACTATTAACCGAAATATTTCTCTCTGTGTTTCCCCAGTCAATACTTGTAGGAGGAAACACCTCAAGGCTTTTGCCAAATTCATCATTCGCTTGGACTTGTTTCGAAAGATTGCCCTGCCTTGCTCTGCTTAGCAAAGGACCAGCTGACATTTGGCCCACCTCTAGTTATCCATTTACACACCAAGGAAATATTTACACCTGCCAATCACCCAACATCAACGCCTATCACCAAGAGCAGCTCATCCCGAGACCTTTTTTCGGCAGGAAGAACTGATTTACTCATTACAAGGCTTTGTTATCAGCACGCCTGAGCAAACATGCACCACAACGTGCAGGTAGAAAGCTGCAGAAACCGGCGATGAGCTTGGCAGAATCTGTGTAGTGGAAGGGTAGTTTGAAACTTATCAACCATTTTCAGTCTGCTTTCTGCTGCTTTCTTGCTCTGTGTTTTTGTCATTTGGGCACACGTGCCGCAGAGTGCGCCCTTTGATGCACTGTCTGTGTCTTCGAACGACAACAAATTTCAAAAAGGGGCTCACGACAAATTGCAACAGTGAGGTGCTCTTGGGTCATATTTTCAAAAGACCTTCGGTGCCGAGACAGGTCCAGTTTGTCGTCGACACGTTGGCACTGAGGTCAATGACAGAATTCTCCCCAGAAATTTACTCGTCGTTTTCTTGTTTCTCCGTTCCACGATAATGAAAGATGATGAGACAAGGAACAACTCCGTATTCAGCACTGTGCTGACAGCAGTGATAGATGCAGGAAACCCCGCGAGAGAGTCAGGAAGCTTGGAACCTGAAGAATGCTTTCAGAAACTGGCTAAGAACTGAAAGTGAAACCTGAAAGACTTGACCAGTCAAGCAGATTATTCCGCAGTCTGAACATTTGGGCGCGCCCGAAATCGTGAGGTGCCCGTGGGATGAAAGGTGAAGGATAAATGGACAGGAAGTTTAGACTGAATCTAGAGGTTTGCACCCGCAAATGTGACCGGTCAGCAGAGAAAAAGTCTTTCATCTGCCTTCAGTGGGCGATCTGTCTGTGTTAGCTTCATCACCCCGGGATCTTCCAGCATTCCGAGCAACATTAGGCCAAAGGATTTCCCACTCTGCCTGATCATTTGGCAAACTATTTGACCTTTTTCCAGATTGACTCGAGTACGATCACGAGGTGGTTCGCTATTTTGACAGCTGATCCAGTGAAATAACTGTGCACATCAACAGGTCATCAGCGTCCAGGAATGCCAAGGTCAAACCCGACAGGTTTCTGGAAGCTGCTTTGAATATTCGGAGACAAGCACATGAAATTTAGGGCATTTGAACGTTGTTCTGCGTTCAGACCATCGCAGCAAAACCCTCATCAAGGGGGAAAGTTCAGCCGGACACTTCGTTGAGTTTACGCTCTCGGCAGAGAACAAGATTTTAATTTGCAAGACTGCACTTGATTTAGCAAAAGATTGGCATCAGGTGAATTCGTGTTGATTTTGCTAGTGCCCTTCTGAACAAATTGGCTTCGTATTTGATTGTCAATCACGCGAGTCACGCGATTAGTGCTTCAACATGGCCTGGAAAAAGACACAGCAACGACATTTCTGAGAGACTTCCATGCAGTTAATCGCCCCAATGGCAGGAAGACACAAGCGTGCACTCAGTGTTCTGTCCCCTGCGTTTTCTCCGCACAAAACTGAGGAGGATCATGTTCAGGCGACACAGAAGCGTCTTGAGACACGGCTGCAGAGATTTCCTGCTGAGCTGCTTTGTTCAGAATTCACTTTGAACAGTGAAACAGGCTTAAATGGTGCGCGCTTTTCGCTGTCAGCGGCGAGAATAAAAACCCGGGAGCCGCCTTCTTATCAATGAGGTGAAGATGTTGTTGCTTGAGTTACCTTGGCGGATCCGGGGCTTTTCAAGTGTTTCCTCATGGGGACCGCATTGTCGGAGCCAGTTCCAGGTCAAGATGGAGACTCGGGAGCCAGGGCCTCCACTCGGCCACTGGTGGAGCCAAGAGCGCAGATGCGTCGACAGGTGCACGATGCGGTGTCAGGTTGGTGCGTGGACGCCGAGTCCCTCCTGCACTCCGCCTTCGTGTTCAAGCCGCCTCTCCGTGGAATGGAGTCAACTTGTGTTGCGTGGGTGCGATTTGGTCTTGGATCAATGACTGACTCCGGAAGGCAACTCCAAAGATTTGGGATTCAAAAGGCTTTGATTAATTTGTAAAGTCAAAGTGAATGTTCAGCGCTTGCTCGAAAGAAGAAACAAAAATGCTTGAAACCAACACTGCATATTGTGGGTGAAGTTTTTCAGGTTCGCCTGCACAGAAGCCAAAATTGCTTAAGGATGGTTGTTGCAGTGGCGAGATCAATAACATTTCTGTGCAGATCGCTCAAAAATCTTCCAACAGAAAAAATTGTCTTCGTCGACAAACGTTGACCGAACGGTTGTACGAAAAATTGTACTCATCTGACTTTTTTTGGGTTCGATTCGTGGAACCAGATGCAGAACATAACGAAGGAGTGGTTTGTTTTGTCTGAGGTACAGATGAATGCCATTTCTTTGAGGTTCATCCAGTGTAGTTGTGAATGATATTATCTCCAAATGGGCCGCCTCTGCTCTTTTTGTTCCGAGGTTTGGAGATCTGTGTTCCAGACGAGACATTCCAGACACGTGGCCCCACGGACCATTCAGGAATTGTTGGGTCGGCTCGAACCCACACTTCTTCGCAGATTCTGTCTCTTGCTTCTAAAAATTTGCTGACTTGAACTTGAACTGTCTTTTGTCTTGTGTTCAGACTCATCGTACGAGACATGTCGCCTTGTGAGATACACAATGAGCGGGACTCACCGTTTGCATCTTCCGCCTTCACGTGCACGTGTTTTCCCGCAAAACGAGTGACGCGACCTGATCTTTACGAGGTTTTAAACACGGGGTATGCAGCAGTTTGTTGAGCCTGATTGTCGTAAATGAGATAAAATGTAACACACATCTGAGGAGAATGATGCAAAAAAAGGGGATGAATGACTACAAAAAATACAGCTGATCTTTGGCGGAGTCCTGCTCCTCGCCCAGGTTAATTGTTACAGGCAACTATCCAGGTTAGATTGTGGGGGACTCACCACGATTGTGTAAAGCCTTCCCGGAGGTATTGTCTATTGCTTCACCGATATCCAGGTGATACGGGCAAAAACATTCGCTCCAGTGTGCAATCTGGCGTTTGTTGTTTCTTCGCATATGACATTCGATGATACTTCAGGTAGCCTGCATGGGGATCTTGAGCAGCATCAATGTTTCTTGCGACCAAAAATTCCAGGTCTGAGCAGTTCACGATGTAGCCGCAGAAAGTTTGTGTCCAGAATGTCTTGTGTACCAGCATGCACGAGCAGATTTATGAAACCTTGTTTTGCTTGATGTTTGTCCACGCAAGAAGAGCGCGTACGCTCGAACACAAACACGTTTGTTTACGAGTCCCACTGTGGCTCTGCTCGACTCAACCGTCGGGCCTGTCGCAAAATAACTCTTCGGGCAATTTACCTTTCAGGCTCAGTGCATTAGCGCATTGTGTGAACATTGCCACAGGAGAGGATTCCATTTGAACTGACAAGTGTTGTCTTCTGCTTGTAAGACAATGCAGCACTTGTGCTGGGACACTTACTCTTCAAGATGTGTTTACGTGTTTATACGCGTGGAGTACAACAAATTTGTTGTCCCAGCACAAAGTCGTATCTTCAACATCAGATACTTGTTTCGCGAGTGCGAGCAAGTTAGCAACAATGCAGTGCAATTGGTTTCAGCCTCAAGATGTTTACACCTGCAGTCCTTGCTTTGCACTCTGCCTGTCATTCATTCACGTGAAGAATGGCTGTTGTTCCAGTTCCAGTCTATTTACTCTGAAAGTTGCTTTGAAACGCATCTGAACCTCGCCCAACAGGAGAGACAATAAAATTGGACCACGTTTCACTTTTGATGTGGTTCCTATTGTCTGATCGAATGTGAAAGAGCTGTGACGTTATCTCCGTGGTTTCCACTTGCAGGGGACGTGAGTATCGTGGACCCGGCGGGACCGTCCCTCACGGCGGCGGTCGGAGACACGGTGACGCTCATCTGCGAGAGCGACGACCGCTCCTCGCTGACCTGGTCCCGCGACGGAGTGTCGCTGCAGTCCGGAAACCACTTCAAAATCAGGTGGCCTTTTCAAAGCATTCGTTTGACTATTCAACAGTTTCTGTTTTTTGTTTGAACTTGCTTGAACTAGTTGTCAAGAAGAAGTGAGAAGGCTCGTACTCGTATCTCACGGAAGTGTAACGTCACTTGAGCTCGCCAACGGCTTTGCCTTGCAGCTACGAGGTGATGGTGTGGCAGGGCGTGTCGCGCAGCCGCCTCGCTGTGCACGACGTCGACATCGAGGACAACGCCGTCTTCGCGTGCATGAACCGCGCCGCGCCCGTCTTCGACAAGGCTTCTGTCGAGCTCATCGTGACGGAGCCCGGAAAATGTGAGTCTCGGCCGCCTGTTTTGCGTCAAGTTGTCACTGTCATCAGAAGCAGCGAAGTGACTCGTGGACATTGTCATTACTCAACCAAAACAGATCCTTGCCTTTCCCACCCGTGTATTCGACATACCAAGGAGGGGGTGCTTCTTCTGCACGAGTACGAGATGTCTATTGCTTGAATGGGACCTTGATACCAGAAAATCTGGGCAAAGTTTGGAGTACATCTTTCAAATGAGTGTGACCAACACAGAGGTGCATACAGTTGTACAAAATGACTGGTTGCGTCTTCAGACAAAACAGACAAAAACAGCAGTAGCAACAATTCCAAATTTATTTCCACGAAACCAATACCACGCGACTTGTATTGGTGAGCGAAACAACGATTTTTTTCCGTCGTGGCACGTTGCACACATTGTTTTGGAGTTCATGACGTTTGGTACAGTGTTTCGTGTGCCTTTAAATTGTGAGATTTCTCTCATCAATTACCCTGAGACATCGTTGTTTCAATATTGTCGTCTTCTTGTGTTGATTCTGAGTGAGATGAGGGCGTGTGAGTGAGCAAGTCATCATCAACGCGCGCGTTGCCAGTGCATCGACCCAGCAGAACCAATACACCTCGCACCGGGTCACAAGACGAGCTCCAAACTCGCATGGGTGTGCCACGCGAACACTGTCCGTGTACTGGCTCAAGATTTGCTGTTCTCAGCCATGCTTCTGAGCGTCTTCCACAGAACGTCCTCGGCGGCGTCGCTCACGCTGGGCGCCGAGTCGTGAATGCTCGGTGTGTTCGACGCCAACACGTTCGAAATTCGGACCTTGGCTGGAGCACTGTGAAAAAAGTTGATGTTGCCATTGCACTTTGCAAATAATCTTTGATCGCCTTTGTCAAGAAGGGAAAGGAGGAGACAATTTACTGACTGAGAGCTTTGACAGCATCTGACGGGGCGTGTGCAGCAGTCTGTCGTGTCTGCCTTCAGCATGGTCGGATGCCAACAGTCGAGGTCAATGTCGGTGCACGGTTTGTGACTCGGGGGTTTCACTGGATGAGAGCACCAAAGATATGTTCTCATGGAGTCACTGCAAGTCTAACGAAATCGTCAAAATTGACGTCAGAGCGATTTGATGGTTGTGCTGTCAGCGTACCCACGTTGATGACGATACGGTGGTGGCCGTGCTTCTCCTCGTTGACGATGATCTTGTAGACGACGTTGCTGAGACCGTCCGTCTTGTACTCCGCCTCGCAGTAGTGCAGCTCGGCTCCGTGTCTGCGCAGAAACATTCCTCGCTCATGTCAAAACCAATGCTGGTGTTTGATCCAAATCAGACGAAACAAAATTTTTGGGCATTGATGGCAACTGATACATTTGTGTGAGCAAGGACAACATTTTTGTTCCGTTGCTTTTGTCTGGATCCGGCGCCAGCTCTGACCTGTGTGTGCCGGTGATCTCGTTGAGCGGATCTCGGAGATGCGGAATCATCACAGTTCTGCCGATGGATCTCGGATATCTGAACAACTTCCTCACCTGGTTAAAAACCCTGTTGTGCACAGCAATCACAACATTCTCATATTTATGCCAACTTGATAGAGCATAGATCAGCTGAATAGTTCTGTGAGAAGAAAGAGATAACGGTACGCACTGTAGTACGACAACCCGGGTGCCTCCGGTCAAGCACCGGAGGTGGTACTCCATGGGAGCTTGAGCGCAGCTCTTGGTCAGAAGGATCCCACTTTCATTCGTTCTTTCGTTCAGAGCCCCCTCCTCCAAAGCTTGGTACGCTCACGCACGTTCCTACCTTCGTCCGAAATCGTCATCCTCTCCTCCCCAGCCCCAGAACTTGTTGGAGTAGCCGTTTGCTGCCAGCACTTGGTCTTCTGTCAAAACGGTCACTCCGCCGAAACACTCCGGATACGCCACCCTGATGGAGAAAACGATTTTTTTGGCTTCAGTTTCTTCCAAGCAGCAAGGCTGAGACCAAAGTCCCAGTGACAAACTCAACAAAAGGAGGTGCAGCAGCTGTGAATTTGACTTTTGCTACAAAAACTTCACTTGCTGGTATTTGAACTTGTTGACAAAAGCTCCCAGGTGCAAAGGAGCAAAGTCACATGTGTACAAATTCCTGTCGTCCTCTGGTATCATGTCGACGTCTTGGAAAACAAAGCAGTCGAAAGTCTCCAGCTTTCGGATTTCCTTGATGCCAGCATTGAACAGGGATCCTTTGTTGAATGTCATCGGAGAATTCTGCAACACCCACAACAAAATTGCATGCACACGCGTGTTTTTGCGGAAAGGAGGGTGCAAGTACAACAGGAAATTATTTGCTCTGATAACCTGCTCGATGACAAATATTTTGTATTTGATTTGCTGCCGCTGCAGAATGGGATGCAGAAAACTCAAGAGGATCCTCAGGTGGGATTCTCTGTCCCTGCAATTTTTCAACATCTTTAGGTTTCAACTCAACCACTGCTTTCGACAAGTGTAATTGAATTTTGCCTCCAGGCTTCTCTCAAATTGAGTGTTTCAAAACACTTCTGTCAACGCAAGTTTCAAACGCTTTTCACACGATTTGGAATTGATTTCCGAGACACAAGGCGCCTGTGCGTGAGTGTGTTCGTGTGGGTGCGCCGAGAGAGGCGCGGAGAAGCGATCACCTGAAGGCGATGACCACGGCCACGGACCAGCGCGGCTGGCAGTGCGTCGGTTCCCAGGCCGAGGCGAGCTGCGCTGCCGGCAGAACCATCGACCTGAAGTCTGTCTCGTTCGTTGTTCTTCCTGCTGAGTCAGAAGCAGGTGATGTTGAAATTTCGCGCGAAAAGTGTGGTGTGCTGGCAAGGTCTGCAAGTCGTACGCTGAAGTGGCAACGCCGAAGAAGGCTCCATGCAAAGACACTCACACAAAGTTGTCGGCAGGCAGGCGCAGGGTTGTTGTTGGGACTTCAGGGTGCGATCCTTTACTTTGCAGGCTTTCGTGAAAGCGCTGTACACCTCCTCGAGTTCTTGAAAATTTATGAAACACGCTTTTCAGCAGTGCACGCGCAAGAAAAGGGGGACAATTTCTGCTGGGAATTTCGACACAAAGATTGACAAGGAACTGACATTCGAGGGTTTGCTGAACCCGTTCTTACCTTTTCTGGACCAGATCTGCTCCGCTCTGCTGGCAATACTTGGGCTGATAGGCAAGTCAACGTATTCCTTTTGCGACAGCCCGTTCATCGGGCTGTCAGATTGTTCACTCACTTCGCTGACAGACTTGTGAGTCCGTCTCGTGTTTCCCGGCTGAACGTGCGACATCCTCCTGGATTTGATTGTCCATGAGTTGCCAGAAAAAAGTGAAACTTTCCAGAGTTTGATGAGAGAAAGTCCAAATATCATGGTCAAAACTCCGATGCTCACATAAAAGACTTTTATTTTTCTGGACATCCTTGTCCTCGCACCGCGTACAATGGAGTCTGAGGTAAATTTGAATTCTGGCGAGACGCATGGTGCTTGTCAAGAAAAAACACAAATTGATGCAATTTAAATTCGGTTTTTACTCGGGCAAACGTTTGACGGTCGTAAAATGCAAACTCTATGCACGGAAATTGCCACAGGCCAAATTGGAGTGTTGCTCTTGTGGGCACGTGAAGTGCCAGGAGCCCTGTCTGTCATTGTTGTGCGAAGTCCCTTTAGGGCGAAGCACCATGTGGTAGTGCAGTATATGGCAGCTGGACTGAAATGTCCCCT
>JAAUXT010008331.1_pt1 | contig 36539 bp, 48 predicted proteins | sample 7278171 | NCBI WGS metagenome assembly JAAUXT01 (sample SAMN14350112, study PRJNA611818) | marine sediment metagenome | isolation source: surface marine sediment (1.8m) | place: French Polynesia: Moorea | collected 2018-08 | reverse complement strand
CTTGGATTGCTCAGGTGTCCTTGATTCTCCAGATGAATCCTTGGATTGGTCAGGGGTGTTTGTGTCTCCTGATACTTCCTTGGATTGCTCAGGTGTCCTTGATTCTTCAGATGAATCCTTGGATTGGTCAGGGGTCTTTGTGTCCTCCAATGATTCCTTGGATTTGTCAGCAGTCCTGATTTCTCCAGACGATTCCTTGGATTGGTCTGGAGTCTTTGTTTCTCCAGATGATTCCTTGGAATGGTCAGGTTTTGCCTCTGCTGATGGTTCCTGGGTGTTCGGATGGTCTGTTCCTTCTGGAGGGTCGCGCGGTGTCTTTGTCTTGGACGGTTGGGTTCGTGGCTGTCGAACTTTGTGCTTCAACAGAGCGAACACTGCAAAAGAACAAACATGCAATCTGGATATATTTATTTGCAATTTGAGCTGTGTTGTTCGCTGTTGATTTGGATACATTCCATTTGTTGTCTTTGGTCTCGAAAGCAAATTCGGTGTTCATGTTGTATTCCATTATTTGTGTGCGACTTACGGACAAGGAGAGCCACTGCAAAAAGCAGGACATAGACCGCGTAGCCCGACGGTGTCCGCAGCAGATGGTCGTCTTCTTTGCGCACCTCGCACTGGGGGAGTTCCGGGAAGCCGCCGAAGTTCCACGCAAAGTGGTAAGCGTAGCGTGCGGGCTGTCCTGTCGCTGCCAGCAAATCCCAGAGCACGTGAGCGCCGAAGACGCGGCGACGTTGGACAATGGGTTGTTTTCTTGCGACGGCGACAGCGCTTGTCCAGATTTGTTCGGTGGCCGTCGAGATCTGCCAGGCGACTTGGAGCACGGGGACCACGACTGATTCATACACGGCATACACGTATTCGCTGACCGTAACGGCGAATCGGAAGCCCAGGTACTCGTCGATGCGCTCGGGTAGCGTCGGCTCCTGCCAGATCCAATGCTGTACGGAGGCGAACGCGTGGTACACCAACTGAAATGGAAAAGGTTGTTTTGTGGGAATGTGACGGCACTTTTCTGTCAGGTGAGGAAATGATTCAACTGCGTGCATGGGCCAGAGAACGTCAACGAAGAATTGCAGAACTTTGCAATAGCTCAGGCAGAAAACAGAAAACAAACACATTTTCGCAACACAGTGCACCATCTCAGTGTCTACCTTGCACATGTGCAAAAGGTGCGGAACTTGATGGCATGCTGTGTGCCTCAAACGAAGTTCGAACAAATGAAGCTATCACTATTGCGTACCGATGCATGTGAGTTTCAAATCTACACTGAAAGCACGAAGAAAGTCAAGAAGAGTGTGGGTGTTTCGTGCTCAAGAAAGTGTGAGAAGAAACAGAAATAAAGCAAGGATAGAAACAGACGTGAAGCAAAGACCCGTGGACTTACGTCGCACACTCCAGACGGCACGTCCTTCGCACGTTCAGTGATCACGTCGAGAAAGAAGCCGCTCCAGCTGGGTGAATTGGTCGTCGTGGTCTTTCTGTGGTTGTGGACGATTCCCCAAACTTGGTCAGCTCGGCTGCGCTCGAACTTGCAGAAGGACCCGATGTCCCCTTGTTCCGTGAGACTGACGTGCCTCAGCCATCCCCCGCAATGCTTCACAAAAAGCTCAGTGTAGTCGGGGCGATCCGCGAGACTGCAACACACATCGGCGTCCACCTGTTGCAGAAGAGAAACACGGCGTACACACCCACTGAGGTCGAACAAAACATGAAATCGTGAAAGTTACCTGCTGGGTAGGTCTAGATCTACTCTTGAAGTAGAATCTAGGAATGGACCAGATCTAGACTACCGAATATGTCAAAGGTGGGTTTGAAAAATAGAATGAATCAATGCAGCAATTCTGGTGGGTTTTTTTGGCGCGACACTGCAGGATGTACGCCAAGGACCCAAGAGTTGGGTCCTCTGCCAAGGTGAGAAACTCGAAAAATGAAAAATCTAAACGTACAACGCACTGTCGCCGATGCTCCTCGTAATCGCGATAATCGAAAGAGACCTCCTTCGACTCTTTTTTCTCGCTGTCTTCAAGCAGCTTTGCCGAAAACACGGATTCATGAGATTCTACGGGCATGCACACGTTGGCAAGCACTACCAAGAGTGCCAATGCCTGCTGTGCGCAGCGCATTTTTGATTTTATCTCCAAAATATGAAAACTCCGTGCGTCTCGGTTTGTAGTCAAGCAACGACTGAAGGGACGTCGTCAAGTGGCAACACAGTTCCCGGATGTTTGCAGTTGCCCGGATGTACTTGCGCCAAATGTGACGTCACTGTCTGCCGCAACACAACATTTCGACTTTTGAATCTTGAACTTCCCCCAAAGGATGTCTTGCTTCAACGTTCTTTTTATTTCTTAAAGTGCTGAACATTTTGTCAATAAGCAGAGAGGACCACGCAAATGCTTCACCATGCGAGGTCTCTTCAAACGTAAACACGAAGTTCTCCCCCCAGTTTCATGTTCAAGATGAGTTTCAAATTGGCACCTTTTGGGCTTTTTCGTGAAATTTGGGTTGAGGATAGTGTGCAAGGAAGGAATTTTTGAAGTTCAAATTTTTGGGTTCTATGGGTCAAAAAGTTTCAATTCAGAGGGGCTGAAAATTTGGGACACAGTTTCACAAATTGTTCTATATCTCAGAAAGTGTAAATATCTGGTGAAAGAAGTTTTTTCATGAAATGTGGTATATTATTTGGGGAATCAAGTTTTAACATTCAATTTTTGATTTTCAAAATTTTGTACATGGTTGTTGGGTGGGGTTAAAGGTAGAGTTGAAAAACATTGGATTTTTATGAAAGTGTTCAAAATGGTAGTTTGGGTGAGAATCAGGTTCATTTGTATATAATGAGACATGAAATTGTCAGATTTTTTGTTTTATGAATTTCAGTATTGATTCAAGTGAGGCTGTTACTTTGAGACTTTATGAAACTGTTCAAAAGAGATATTTGGAATAGAGTTGGGTTCATTTGTTTGTAAGTAGATGTAACATATGAGACTTCATTTTTGTAACTTTCTGTTCATTTGAGTCTGTAAAACTGAGTGCAATGGAGGCTCCCAAGACATTTGGTTTCAAAACACAAATAGCCCAAACATTTTGGTGTGATCAGATGTCATCAGTCCTTCAGAAATTCAAATCATGATGACATCCATTTTGGACAGTTTTTTTCAGTGATTTGAGGAGGTTATACTGTTTTAGGGATCTCAATTTGTGAGCACTTGACTCAAACAGGGTGACCTAAACAAATCACTTACAGGCAGCATCTTACAAAAGTATCTGTACATCTGTTTCATGGTCAAGATGAGGATCAAATTATGATCTTTTGGGCATTTTTGGTTCTATTTGGGTTGAGGATAATGCACAAGGAAGGAAATTGTAAATTTTGAAATTTTGGGTTCTTCAGGTCAAAACGTTTGAATTTGTAAGGGTGGAGAATTTGGGACATGCTTGGACAAATTGGTCTGTATCTCAGAAAGAATAAATATTTAGTGAAAGAAATATGTTGATGAAATGTAGTATATTGTATGGATGTTTGAATGGTTGCATTTGATTTTTGATTTTCAAAATTTTTTGCATCATTTTAAGGTGGGGTCAAAGTTCATGTGTAAATTTGGCATTTTTGGAAAGTGTTCAAAATAGATATTTGGGTCACTGTGTTCAGGTCACTGTGTTCAGGTCGCTTGCATTCTGGTTTCTCAAATCACCGCGAGCTCCATGGAGCTATAATTTTTTTTCACTTCCAAAAACCGCTTAGAATTTGAAACAAGTGCACAGAAACGTGCAAATTCCAAGCTCGAACTCATGTTCTCATCAATTTTCCAACTTTCATCGTGAAAATGACAGCGGTCCTTTCAAAGAAAGTAACCAAGGGCCGCATTTGCGTTTGCCCGTTTTCGCGCGATACGGACACATCAGCGAAGAGAATCAATCTGAACTTGAATTGAATTGAACTTGAGACTGGAAATTCTGCGCTTCGCCATCATCTTCATCACACTTGACACTCAATTCCTTCACTCGCTCTGATGACCGCGGCACGAACAGACAAATGTAGAACCTGACAAGAAACCAAACACTCAAGCTTGCGCATTCCCGTCTACAGTTTGCAGTGCAGAAGAAGTATTAATCTTGTTTCAAGAAACATAAAAACAATGCGATGATCCACAAATGCAATGTGAATTCCTCCACAGTTTCACTTACAAGACAAGGCCAACGGCCAAGAACTGGCACACGGAGATGGACAAATAGACAAATCCGTGAAAGAAGACGTTCGTTTTTGAATAAATCGGATTGAACACTGCTGTTCCCACCAAAGAGGCCAAAATCTCCACTGCACTGATTCCAGAAAACACTCCTCCTGAAAAGAAGCAAAGTTTTGCGCCAGATTTCGGAAGAAATGTCAAGAAATCAAGTGCAGCTCTTTTCGGAGTAGATTCTAACTCACCGTTCTCCCAAGGCTCCACATGTTTGCTCGTGATTGCACGCAGTGTCGGAACAAACACCTCGAACAGAATGGAGAAGAGGCAACCTGCATGAAAATAATAAAAATTACGCTTTCTGTGACAACACTTGTCTTTCTTTCCGCGTTCTTCACAAGCTTGAAACAGTTTCATGCGTGCGAAGAAGGCTCAGAATTGTCCAATGAACTCCGGTTGGAAAACAAACACTCACCCAAGAACATCATGAGAGTGGTGAAAACAAACGCGGTGTAGATGCTTCCCGCAAAAGACAGCACACCGGAGATGACAGCGATCCACACGTCACTGATGCAGATTTTTAACAATCGAGCCGCGATTCCGCCTCCGACGGTCGCCAGCGCCATGAACACAGCTCCGTGGATGCCTGCAAAATGAGGCAGTTGCGGCAGAACTTTCTGTGCTCAAATATAGCGCGGCTCTGACCTTGAATGCGGGAAATTGTCTTTTGTGCAAAGTACGAGGCATGCAATCTAAGTAACCGATTGGGCTTCATTTTTCAAGGATGACATGTACATCCAAGTTGCCTGGAACTTTGTATGGTGAAAGAGCAGTGAAAGGACAACTTGCATGCATAAAAAGATTTCAGCTGGAGTTGCATAAAGTTCACAAAAAGCAAGTCACAATTTTGAACTGTGAGATCATTTGACTGAAAGATGAATTACAATCAAAGTTATTTTCTATACTTGTTTACATTGTAAATTTACTCATACAGAGTAGTTTACTTGAGGAATTATTGAACTCAAAGGAAAATCAGAGTATCCTCAAAGTTTAAGATAAGAGCTACTTGAATTGTCTACATTCTTCTATGATAAAGTCAAGCCAACTTGGTCTCTTGAATTCAACTTTGAGAGATTTTTCTCTTGCTCTTTCTATTTCTATTGTTGGTTGAGTTATTTGACATAGAAGATAAAGGTTGCCTCAAGGATTGGTCAAAGTTTGCACCTGATCCACACAAAAAGCTGCCGAATCGGTTTCTGAGATTGCATGCCTCGTAAACCGTTCTTTTTTTTGTGCGGAGTCCCAAACCAAACAGAAGCATACATCATCTGGACATATTTATCAGGAATGTGCCAAAGTTCAGATGGTAGCAGACCCAAGGTGGGATGTCGCCTGGTGCTATCATCCCACCCAGCTCTTCGTATTGTTGTGACAAGCATCAGAAGCGATGCCTGTGCTTCGCTGAAAACCTCGGGCCAAAGAAACACAGTTCAGTTGCAAAAAAAAAATAAACCTTATGTTTTGCGCTTGTTGCAGCCTGGGATACGTTTTGAGGTAAGTGTGTGAGACGCGGTTGTTTTGGTGGTGTTGCTGTCCTCGCCAAAAACGTTTTCTCTGACTCCGCAATAAAACTCATAAGTAACTGAGTTGAAGCCGCTCACCAATGATGACGGAATCCCAGCACAGAGGCACGTCGCTCACGTACAACACAGTCAGACTGAGTGAGCTGAATGACCCCGTCATTGCGAAAAACGTCGCCAGCAAGAGAATCTGCAGCCGAGGCCTGCGTCCCGTACCGTTGTCCTTCGAAAATATCTGCACTGAAGTTTTCAAGTGCGTGAAGTCCAGGAACTTCGCTTCTGGATTTATAATTATTGTCTCGGGCACAAACAAAATGATATAGATGATGTTCAACAAGGCACCACCCAGAACTATCACGAATGGCCAGAAAAACCCGAGCAAATTTATGAGTTCTCCCAATCCCAAGCTAGATATGATGATGGGAAAGAAAAGACACAGTTCCGCTGCTGTGATCCTGAACGCTCTGTTTTCGTGAGTCGTTATGTCTGCGACGTAGGACATGCATCCGAGAATCACAGCCATCATCGAACCACACATCCCTTCTGCAAAGGCACCGAACAAGAGGACCCACTTGGGCAGCGCGAGGCCGGCGACCAGCACGAAGGTTCCGACGTTGAGACTGAGACCAGTCAGCGAGACGTAGAGCACGAACTTTCTGCCTTTCTGATCGCTGTAGGACCCGAGCAGAAGAGTCATGAAGAGCGCCGGCACGGAGCGGACCGCGTTGAGCAGAAGTCCGAAGTAGGCGGCGTGAGACTGGATCTCTTTCTCGATGTGGTACTTCTCGCTGCTGTGATTCAAATGTTCACACTCGTTGCGCGACATGTGATGAGCTGTCGCGTTTGGTCCTGCGAACTCCTCCCGGAACAACTTCAGGGTATACTGGGACACGAGCGAGAGAAAGGGGAAGTTGAGCAGTGCGAAGAAAAACAGCACTGGTTCCACGATGATCGTGCGCCTGGGAACTCGGACGCGATCCATGATCCTGCTCGCTGCGATCGCGTCGTGCTGTTGGGAATCGGTGGTCAACAGACCCTGGCGGTCGGAGCTCTCCATCCTGACCGACTCACAGCCTGCCGTGAGCGACACACACACTGTTTTTTCCTTCTTGGTTTGCGATAAGTTGAAGTGCACCTTTCAGCGAAAGCCACTGGAACCTGCATTGAAACACAATTATTTCTGCAGCGTGAGGGGCCAGATAGTTTTCTGTTGGGAAACACAACAGAAACAACAGTCCTTTTCAGTTCCAATGTTTTGCAACAGTTAAGTTCACAAGCATGTCAGTTTTAGCTTATTGTAATCACAATGATCATCTGCATATGCCACGACTTCTATGGACAGCTGCATCTGTGGCATTTTTTTCTGCTGTCAGCCTGTCGAAAACACGCACACAGGAACACTTCATTGCTGCTTGTGACTCGGATAGGCGTCGGAAAAGTGTGGCGCGACTAGGGCCCAGACTGGAGAACCATGAACACTTACCCAGAGACTTGTTGCACAGTCCTCAACTAACTTTTCAAAGGTCCAATGCTGCATTGGGCCCAAGTTGAAGTATTGAATGACTATTTAAATAATTTCCTTGTATATCAGAGGAAGGGCTCTTTTGTGCAACTCTTCTAGTAGTTTTCTAATGATATTCTGCTGAAGAAAAACTAACAACTTATCCTTCTGAGTATCCACAATCATGTGACTGACTGCCCCCTGGTATTGAGGGAGGGAGGCCAGTTTCAAAACCAGCTAAAACTGCACAATTATGGCAAACTATATGTACAAATTTGTTATGATATGCATGAAATTAAAAATATCTGCTGATACCCCTTGTGGGGGAGGGATGTGGTACGATGACACCAGCTATACTTACTACATACAATCACTGCTGGTTGGCGTACTATGTCTCAATGAAATAGCAAGATTTCCCGCCTTGCGGGTCAGTCTGGTCTGAGAAACTCAATCGAACGTTTGTGAAAAATAGTTCAAGCGCGTTGGACAAGGATCAGCAGCCTGAGAAACTTTGAATGTAAAAGAGGTTCGTGCAGAAGAGCCCCACACCCTCGGTGTACCCATGGAACTGCATGTAATGGCACACCACAGCTATGGTGCTTTGTTCCTGTGGACCAACAAAATCAAGAGCGCGCGGCATGCACTCCACACTGTTTTTCAAACACCACATTTGTTGTTCAGAAATGTCCAGGAAATGACCAGGAATAATTTGTTGCCAGGTTGGTTTGGGAAAATTTTTGAGGGCAGAGTTCAAAGGAACCTCTTCAACAAGAACACTCAACAACATAGAACTGGTAACTTGTGGTCCCTCGTGATGAAAGTTTTGCACCCTGGGGTGTCCAGGCACTCTGAGCTTGCTGAGTGTACGAATGTGAGGGACACTGGGCTGTTTCCCTTTTCCGAAGTGGGCTCCAATGACATTTTGCCTGTCTGGGGGACACCACTTTAATGCAACATTGCAAATCGGTCAGAAATGAAACAAAAATTATACTGTCTTAATGAAAAGCGCTAATCTTTCTGTGCGCGCACAAAAAAGTGCGGGTTTTTTTTCGCACAAGCGCACCCGTGCACCAATTTAAAGCTTTGAAACAAAACCCCACAACAGCTTCGAGTCGAAATTTGGTTTGGCTCTGGCCCAGCTTCGAAAGTTCACAAAACCTGTTTTATGCACAGCTGCCTTTTCCTGCATGAACATACCGTACTTTTTGCTGCCAAGCATTTGTTTCTCCCTGCCTTCTGAGTCGCGGTTACGTCACCACCAGCAAGTCTTGGGGTGCAGACAGCCTGCTCAAGTTTGTTCCAGAGCATCAGCAAATACGTTCTGATTGCATTGATATGTGGGGCATTCGAATTTCCGTTCTCACGTCCTCACAAGGTTGTGTAAACGGACGTTCCAAGTAGGTTTCACCTCACGAGCACATGATTCGGTCATTGAGTTGAACACTCATGTGACACAAAAACTATCTTACGCAAACAGGTTCCAACACAAGGAAACTGATATTTATGCTTCTTGACTTTCGTTCACAACAGGACATAAATGGACGTGTGTGTTTCCCAAGTTTGGCAACTTGCCCTCTCGGCCTGTTGTCCTGACGATCAGATTTTCAGTCTTGGTACCATCACAAATTTCTGATGTGACAACACGAAATTCCCGCAGGATGACAACAGCAGTATCCAGCAACACACAACGCAACGACAGCAGCTCGGGAGCCGCCGAGCAGCCGTGATTGTTCCAAGTCCCGTCAAAGTGCGAGTGCACGAAAATAAACAGATGTTCTTGAATCTATTTTGACTTGTTTATTGACAACAAAATTATTTTTCGTACATATTCTAAGGCTCATATGCACCAAATGTTCCTTTTTACCAGTCAAAGAATCACAACAATTCCTCAACAGAAAAGGCTGACGAAGCCAATGAGAGCCCCCCGCCCCCCCCCCCCCCAACCCCTTTTCCTCGCCGTCCAAAGCTGAAGGACTCAGCTCGCACGAACACCTGCAGCCGCCTTTCCGATCACATGATGCGGTCCGACGAGAAGTCTACACGTGCGCATGTGGTACGCACGGTGTTCTGAGGAAGTACATGACAGACACGAAAACGAAGGCGGACAAGCATTTCTTGAACACTGGAGCTCCTGTACTTTTCCCGACCGGACACATCCATACACGGGACCCGTGTGACAAGTACATGTACGCAGAGTACAAACAGAAACAGGTTTCGTGAGCTTGTTGTGCCAGGGTTATTTGTCACCTCCTAAACCGCCGAACATGTTTCCGAACTTGCCAGCAGCGCCCTGCTGGAACTGTCGCATCATGTTTTGCAGACCAGACATGCCACCTGCAAGAACAAACCGGTGAGGAGTCCGACGATAGAATGGAGAAATTGCAAAAACACGAACATCTTTGTGAAGATTGTTTCGGGGTGCCAAAAGCGTCTGTACACAAGAAGAGGTGGCCAGAAAAAATTCTTTCAAAACCTACCCGTCGACAAGTCACACACACCCCAACTTCAGCTCTCGTGAAAAAGACGCACCCCACGTTTCAGTACCAAAGGGACAAGAAAGGTCCGTATTGTACTGGGGTCGGTACGGTATTTGTCAGTTTTGACCAATGCTTTGCGGTCGCCAGTTCAGCTGACAGGCAGCTGTCGTAAAATTTTTGGCACACGTCTTCATCCAGTCTTTCCCAGTCTGCTTTCCTTGAAGCTGTTTGGACATGAAGCTGATGACTGCAGAACAGTCGCATAAAACTCAACTGTGCACTTGTGATCACGCCTGCACACAATCCGGATTGCGATTACCCAAGTGGTCAACCACTGGAGTGGCTGCCCAATTGGGCCGAGTTACACACGAGAACACCATATGTGTGCATGCTTTCGCAGGAACCACACGAGCAACGTGTTTTTCTTTTGTTACAATTGCAACTACTTTTGCCAATCGCTGCATATGAGCAGTTGAGAATGACACGCGCGCATGTGGAAACATTTGCAGATTACCTCCAGCTACCGTTTTCACGTAATCTCCAAACCAAACTGGAACACAAAAGTAGATTTGAAGATAATGTGGAGCAAGTCACAACAACGCAAAGTTTCACTCACCCATCTGCTGCAGCACGCGCGGGTCCATCATTTTGGCCATCTGCTGGTTGAGCTTCGCCATCTGCGCCGGATTCACGTTCTTCCCCATGTCGCCACCTGACGCCAAAAAGACAAGTTCGTGGCCATCATTGCAACACTCGAAGCAGAGCACTCTCGTGGAATGCACTCTTCTTTCTTTCATTGCCACGCGAAATTGAGTTCGAGCCAAGAGAAGCATTGGCAGAACTCGCATTCACGGGAAGCCTGCGGAGAGCGAAATCTTTCACGTCTTGAAAATAGACAGAGACACAACCAAGAACGCGCCTCTTCATCAGATCAACAATCATCCCAACAAATCAAGCGCGAGCGACGCACCTTTGAAGAGGCCCTTGATGCCGCCCATCTTTTTCACCATCTGTGCGAACTTGGTGTACTGGGTGAGCAGCTCCTGCACCTCGCGCTGCGACACGCCCGCTCCCCGCGCTACCCGCGCCACGCGGCCAGGCTGCCGCGAAAACAGCTTCGCGCCTTCGTGGCTGTCCAGCTCTGCAGAGAAATTGCAACCTGTGCATGGAACTGATCAGAGAAAGGGTACGATGTCTTTCGCTTGTTTGCCCATCATGGGCATGATGTCCATCAAGTACTGGGTCGTGCAACATTTCATTTTGGTGGATCTTGTGGGAGCGGGAAGGTGGGGGTTGAAATGGGGTCTTGATTGTTCTTGACAAATGATCTTCTCTCAGATGTGTTTCCGAGGTATGAACGAACACTGAAGAGTGACTGCGCTTGAAGACAACGACAAAATCACCGTGGTCGTTCATGCTGTCCATGACGGTCATGAGTTTCTTGAGGCGTGCCATCGACTCCTGCTCGTTCCCCTTCGACATCAAGTCTCCGCCGAGACCCGGAATCATGTTCTGCAAAAGAGGCGTTCGAACTCAACACACAGAACGCAACTGCACTTGACACCAGCAGAGATATTTTTTGATCACTCCTGTGCTTTCCGAAGCCAACATAAAGAAAACCACAGCGTCAGACAAGGGTTCGAACACGTGAGCTCACCATGATTTGGCTGAAAGGACCCATCTTCATGATGTTCTGGAACTGCTCGTACATGTCGCGCAGAGTGAACTGACCTGCAACAGGGAATTTCATCACGATAATTTCTCTGTGCAAAAACGTAGAGGATCGACGGATGGCAAAAATACGCAGAACAGAAACAGATAGCGAGAAAACCAGACTTTCATAGAAAGGAATCATTTCCAGACGCACCATGTTTCAGCTTCTTCATGAGCTCTTCGTTCTCGTCCAGCTTCAACTCGTTTACTTTGTCTATCAAACCTTCAATGTCACCCATTCCTGCAGCGAGACGTTTTCATGCAGTACATAATCAGGAATTGATAAAAACGGAAGAATACTGTTCATCCCACACAAAAATAGGGAAGCACCGACCTAACAGTTTGCTGACGAATGGTTGAACTTTGAATGGTTCCAAGTCATCTATGTGCTCTCCAGTTCCAATGAATATCACAGGACTATGTGTTGCTGCCACACTACAATATCACAGCGATTGTGAGCCTTCTTTTTTCTGTGTTGTGTGTGGTAAATGGCGAAACACCTCACAAAGTTAACTTGACAAAAACGGTGCGGTGTGAAAGAAACTGAGCAGTGTCAACGGGTCAAGCTCCATCTTGATCAACTTACGCAGATAAGGCACCACCTCCTTTGGCGTGACCGTCCAGCTTGGTGATAATGACTGAGGCGACATCCACTTTCTCTTTGAAAGCGCGCGCCTGACCCTCACAAGCCTGACCGATGGACGCGTCCATGACAAACACGATGTTATCTGGACTCTGTAGGGGAAAAAAAACAGAACACTTGCTGGAAAATGAAGGGAATTGGACTGATGCTCCAAACAACTGATTTCAATGAATTATCCCAGTGTTGTCGAAGTTTCCGAGGCCGGCACTGGAGAGAAGACCAACGTACGACATTCGTCCCTTCGGCGGAATGTAAGGAAAACGTGAACAGCCAAACAACGTACGGTCGCGTTTGAAACTTGCAACATTTCCTCGAACAAGGAGTCTTCTTGTTTGTGCCTTCCACTTGTGTCGACGATGATAATTTCAAAGTTTTCATTCTTGAACTTGTCCACACCGTCAGCTGCTATCACGACTGGATCAGGTTCTGTGTAGCTGAAGTAAAGCGCAAACAATGAGACCTGATTTGAGGGGAACGTTCAACGGAAAGAGGAAGTCTGTTCCGGCTTATTTTGTCATTCCGGCTTCTGCCAAAAATGACTTGCGACTCTTTTGCGCTGAAGTTCGTCACTCACCTCCCATAAAAAGGAATTCTGGCTTTCGTGGCATTCTGTTTTATCTGGTCAAAGGCACCGGCACGGAATGTATCTGCACACACTAAACATGTCTTCCAGCCTCTCTTCTGATAGTAATATGCAAGCTGAAACCACAAGACACCTTTCAATCGTAATTCATTGTTTGTGACCCTGTGCAAATTCAGGAAGCTTCTGTCAAAAAGTACCTTTGTGCACGTTGTCGTCTTTCCACTTCCCTGCAGTCCTACGAACATGATCACGTTGTTCTTGCCTTTTGTCGGCGACCACGCCTTTACACCTGGATCGATCAGCTGGAAAACAAAGAATTCGTGTCAAAATTATGCTGCTAAATAGCAATTCAGCCCCGATGTGCTTCTGATATTCTCACCTTCACCAGCTCTTTGTACACCGCAGACTGGATCATGCGTCTCTTGTTGAGACCCGCAGCCATTTCATCAAAATCAATGACTGACCTGCCGATCAAATGCAGACTTATATTTTACAAATCGAACAAGCAAGGACAAGTTCAATATTTGCAGCTTTCAAACGGTCATCATACCTGACATTTTCCCTGAGTTTTTTCACCAGCTTGATGTTGACATCAGCTTCGAGCAAGGCAGCGCATATTTCCTTCAGCATAGAATTCAACACCTACACAAAAAAAAGTCTGCACATTTGAGCCAGCTGTGGGAGTTTTAGTCCTTTGGTTTTGTGTGTTCACTGGAACCCTCCAGAAAATGCAGCCGATTTACTTGGCTGACGACTGAAAATTGGCGATGAAAGGGAAATTTCAAGACGATCGCCTGGCAAACACAGGTGCTACAACGAAGCAACATCTTGTGCTGGCGTTTGTTCGGGAAAGCGAAGCCAGCTGTCGTGCTCCCTTCCCCCGATACACCCACCCTTCCCCAACATCACCCCTCCTCCCTCCATGAACAGAATCTAAAGTTAGCACCGATAGCTGATCAAACGACAGGCGGGTGGGGGGGGGGTTGTCAAATTTTCCGCCCAGGGGGACCGGATCCCAAGCCCCCCCCCTCCGAGCACACGCAACACAACACATGTGCACGGAACATCTCACCTCTTCATTGATGATCGTTGCAGTGCTGAGCGATCTCAGCGCTGTCGTGATCTTTCTTCCCAAATCCGCCAACACCATGTTGACTCAAAGAAATTGCACTTTCAATATTGCTGTATATTTCAGATTTGTATGTGTTCTTTTCGTTCTAGAATCAATTTTGCTGTGAAAGTAAGTTGGTACGATACCAGAGAATGATCTCCTCTGTACAAAGACAACCGGGAACGAAAATTGTACCGAAGTTTCACAATAAATGTATTTTTAGCCGTGCCAAGTTGGCCTCCATGACACTTCTCGTCTGTGTGGAGATTTCGATGTGACTGCCGCCAGATGACACCGCGCTATGTTTCGCACTCTGCTTCATTTTCGCGCCCTTGATGATGCGTGTTGTACTCATTTGGGTTCGCTTTGAAACAGCACTTCGGTCTGGTCACCAACCTCCCCCTCCCAACAGCAGGCTAATTTTCAATATATTCATTTGTAAAACACAAAAACAAATGATTAGACTCTACGAACAAACAAATAGCGAATTTTCAATATTCAGTTGAGCGCCTCGAGCCAACAAGGACCGTCACCAGTGTATGCTTTCCGGAAGCCCAGAACCCCCTGCTGCTCTGGCAAAATTTTACTTGCAGGCACCCGCCATGATCTCAAATGTAGAATGTTCACTCCCCGCCTTCTCCAAACGAAAATGCCCATGGCATTGTGTCGCGCGTTGAGTTGCAACCGTGTCCAACATCAGTTTCCATGATGTAGTGAGGGGGGGGGGGGTCACACAGGTTTCTGTCTCAGGGGGTCACACAGGTTTCTTTCTCAGGGTAGCTCAACTTTTCCAGGGGTCACTAGGTTTCTTTCTCAGGGATCACACGGGTTTCTTTCTCAGGGGGTTGCACAGATTTCTTTCTTATGGCAGCTCAACTTTTCCTTGACATAGGTCTAGTGACTGGGGCGGAGACTCACACAGGTTTCTTTCTCAGGGCATCCCAACTTTTTCATGATGTAGTGACCCCCCTCACTGTGTCATGGAAACTGAGGTGTGTACAGACAGACAGACAGACATACATACATACAGACAGACAGACAGACAGTTACCGATTACTCAAGTCGCCCTCGCGCGACTAGACAAACATGGTTCACTGGGTATTCACAACAGACGTGCAAATTTCGCAGACTTTGGGGGCAGGGAGAATCCAAACACCAAAGGGGGACAAGATCAGACCAGACGGGTCGATGTTGCTGTTGCTGTTGAACAAAACCAGAGTGAAATTTCAATGTGTGTGAAAGGCTTGAAATGATTTTCAAATTGAACATCACAGAGCAACATGTTCCTCGCCCTCGAGTGTGTCACAGATCCGGTTGTCCAAGGGAAAGGATTTTCCTGGGTCACGTTTTGGCAAAAGTGGCAGAGACGAGTTTGCCCAGCACAGAAGATATTTCAATTGAGATCAGAGACTTCCAAACAAACAGATGCCTTTCCGAGCAAAACAGGACAGGGCGAAACCGCACAATGCTGGACCTGTTGGTGACAAAAGCCTGGAAACATCTTGACACCTTTGCTCCGCATGTTTATTCAACCACCTTTTCATGCGCCGAAAGTCCCTTGTGTAGGAACCCACTTGCAAAACTGTTTATGAAATTGAAAAAAGAGCTTGGTGAACAAACAAGAAGATGGCTTTTGAATCAACGTGTTTGTTCACAAGTTTACACGCGGCTTCCTTTCATTTAATACCAAACAGTGTGAGGGCGCGCAAGAAGAAGAAGGTGCCTTTTGTGCAGACACTGCCACTTCCACCTGGTCCAAAGCAGTGACCGAAGTGCAACTTGTCCACCACTGACAGACTGTTGGGACCAACCAGAAGCAGCCAAAGTATCGTGAATATTCGACCGCGCCAAACTTTCAGACAATTTGAAAGACGCGTCGTGACCCCTGAGCTCCACCTGAAATTTGCTCAGACGCACATGTTCTGGATCGAAAACGGCACTTTCCGCATGCTTGAGGCAAAGATCAGTATAAAAGCTCAAAATTTCCAAATTTTCATCACTGGGATTACGCATTGGCTTTTCCATGATGGATACTAAATTATTATTACTGGGATTATCACTGCAGGTGAGTTGTTCTGCCACTGACACTGGATAATTGTTCTTTTTGCAGAACAGCTCGATCGGCTTTTTCATTGCAGAATCGAATTTCTCAGAGACTTGAAGTCGGTGCAAAAGCTGCAACAATGCAGCCATTTGTGCCGGAATGCCTCACCGTGGCTTGAGAATGGAACCTCGAGTTTTGAGGACACAAAAGTCACGAAGATGGACAATCGTTCACGTTTAAACGATATGATATTGTGTTCAAAATTTAACTTTGTCACGTCGGTCGACACTGTGGTCACTCCACATGTCACTGCAGCTCAACGGATTCAATGATGCACTGAACAACTGATGCGCTGACTGCAGGTCTTGCCGTCGGACAAGCGAGAGTTTTAATTTTCATTTGTCCGCCGGAGTCGAATCATCACGTAGAGTTAAACTCCGAAATGGCGCGACGAAATACAACGGGGGGGGGGGGGGAGCTACGTGGGCTGTGGTTTCCCAAGTACCATGGTGTCTTCTCAGACAAAGTTCAAAAACTCCAGTGAAGACATTCTTGGACACCAGAACCTGCTGTTCGGGCAGCGTGCTGCCTGCAGTGATGGTTCAGTGATCAATCACCCTTCATAACAGCCGCAAACTCATCGAAGTCCATTTATTTGTCGGAATTCTGTTGCTCGCTGCAGGTGGCCTGCGGCCAGTTCTTCCAGCCGCAGCCAATACCACAGCCAGGAGTTCCGTTCGGTCCCTTCGGTCCGATGCCGCCACTCTTCGACCAGGCACAAGCGGAGGAGACATACCAGCCAGGAAAATGCCTCACTGCCAACGTCACCTCAGACCTCAGAGAATTCGCAAGTAAAGTTCCCCCCAGGCTTTCCCCAAATCATGCAGGTGTGCCGATGCAAAATCCGTAAAATTAACTCAACGTCTCCGTTTGTGGGACTCCTTTCTTCGCAATCCATTCGCAAAGCACGCAGGCTGTGCGAAGCAAGCCGGACTCCGCAACCTGAAAACCTACCTGTGGTTTGGTGGCGAATTCACCTGTAGACTTCAGAGCTGTTGATTCTGACACCACAGGCAGTTTCCTGTCAGAAATAGGATTTTCAGCAGAGGACACACGTTACCTCTCAACCGGTGTTCTGCTCATTGGCTTTCAGGATGCATCCGGGAAATCATCGACCCCTTGTCGTCGGAGAGCGTTCGCACCACATCTTTCCAGAGAATCTATGAGACCCTTTCTTTCAGAGGTGTGCTTCTTCTTCAAATTTCCGACACCACCGTTTCCCAGGATCGCTCTGACTCATTTGTAACATGTTGAAACTCAAGAGCATTTGGTTAATGGTCGCTGAGTTGCTAACATTTTGGTATTTTCAACGTATGAAATTCTCAGTTGCTCAACAATGTTCGCCAAGTTAGAAATCATTTTTCTTGCGGCTTGTGAAAGCTCGGTGTACCTGTCTGTGCGCAACTGTGTGTCTCTGTTCCCAGTGTTCGGCGAACCACCACGAGTATCATTCGAGCAACCACAAGGCTGCAGAAGAATGCGCAGTAAGTCAGCAGTGTTGCCTTCAAACTTGATTCGGTGACAGGCAAACATCTTCACGCTCCTGTTGTCAATCTGCAAGAGAAATGCAAATTCCAGTGCAGCAGCGGTGTTTTCGGTCCGTTGTCGGTTGATCCACATTGATCATTCCGACGTTGTACTGAACGACGCCCGCTTTCTGTAACGCAGAGACGGGCGATCGAAACCTGTTCGTGCGCCTCGTCAGTCTGAACGGGGAGATCAACCGGAAGGCCGGGCGCGTCCAGGTCTCGTTCGACAACGCCAACTGGGGCTCCATCTGCGACGACTCGTGGGACGACCGCGACGCGCTGTGGGTTGCGTTCCACTGCATGTCTTTCTGAGCCTTAGTCCCGTGCTGCAAGTTCGCCCTCAGCTATTCTGTTCTGTGAAAAAGTTTCAAGCTTGAATTTTTGCTCTCGTCACAGACTTTGACGTGGACTACTTTCATCGTAGGGTGGTGTGCAAGACGTTGGGGCACAGGTACGATTCAAACAGCCGGCGTCCCATCGCGATTGGTGGCGGGGCGTCACTGCCAGGAAACCCCCAGCCCGGCCCCTTCGGCCTGAACGCCTACCTGTGCACGCTCATGGACGCCGTCGACTGCATGGGGTGGGAGAGCAATCTGGGTCAGTGCGGTTGGATCAGCAATTCACCGAGCAGGTGCAACCACTACGAGGACGCCGCGGTCGACTGTGAACCAGGTTGTAGTATACTGGCAGGGACCTCATTCTGCCTTTGCTTTTGATATTTGTTTCATTTCCCGGCTGCGAGTCTGCAGCCCCTGTCTGAGATCTCAGAGAACTGTGCCTAAGGAAAGGCCTTTGTTTCAGATCAAGACTACAGAGAGTTCAACACGATGCTGTATAGAGACGTCCGTCCCGAGTGCATCGTCAACCAGGATCGCAACAGTGAGCTCGACTTGCCACACAGCGTAACTGATCATCGGAAATTCAAGCGCGTACGTGTTGAATTTCAAAAAACACTGTTTTGATTTGTTCCCCGTCAGGGCGCGCGCGGGAGCAGCCCAACATCGAGGTGCGGCTGCGCGACGGAAAGCGACGCGGGAACAAGGCGGTGAGCGGGCGCGTCGAGGTGCGCGCCAGGTCCGGCCGCTGGGGCTCCGTGTGCGACGACGACTTCGACGACAACGACGCCACGTGCGTTGATCTTCATACCATGCGTCTCTCTCGCTTCTCAACAGCTCAAACGGACAGACAACATTCGTCTTGCTCGTGTAACGTTGCAGGGTCATCTGCCGTCAGCTGGGCAGTCTGTCGGAGGACCGGCGGCGACCCGCGCGCGCCTACATGGCAGGCGCCTTCGAGACAATGCAGCAGGATGATTGCATCAGCATCGACGATTTGCACTGTGAAGGAAACGAGGCAAACATCGGCAAATGCTACCACAGTGGCTCGACAGGACATAACTGTCAGCACAACGAGGACGCCGCTGTCGACTGCAACACGTGTGCGTCCATGGGCACCATGTCCTTCTTCCTCGTTTCTTCCAAGACACAGTCACACTGAATCTGTGCGCCTGTCTTATTGGACCAAAACACCTCAAGACGTCAGTGATCACTGCGTTCTGGTCTGGTCGCCTGCGCATTTCAGGAACATTGCAACGCTTTTTCTTCTCAGACCCGTACGACGTGAAGCTGGAGAGCGAGACGCGCACGAGCGACTACGTGCTCGGTGTTCTCATGGTCTCCAACGACGACGGTCAGACATTCGGCGCCGTCACCGACTGCTTCGGATATCCGACGTGGAACGACAACGCCACTGAGTACGTCAAGTAGATCTCATTGGAGCCAACTCAAACGGGCGACCAGATAACTCCAGTTCTGGTGTACAGAATGATCGTGATAGTGCCCAACCGACCGAGGGCCAAGTGGAGGAACAACAGTGCAAAGACCCTTTTTTGATGACAACAAACGCAAAAGGTCCTTCCCAAGTGAGCAGAAAAGACTTGCCTCCCTTGTTCGTTTCGGCAAGATGATTTTTTTCTGTTCCCAGGGTGGCGCGAAAGCGCCTTCGAAATGTCCCTCGAGATTGTGAGGCTGTTTGGGTGACCGCTGACTGCATGGATAACTTCCGCAGGGAAGACCCGCCGGAACCTCTCATGCACCAGGTCTGTGGACACAGAGGTCAACATAAATCTCAGAGAAGGAAACCTCTTTCAAATCCCCGGAGAAATCGGAGTCACCGTTCAAACAAGTTGAACAAAAAGCTAAATTTTCCAGGTGATCTGCAACCGAAGCGCCAACGACCTCGGAATGTGTGAGTTCCAGCCCAGCAAGGCAGCTTTCACCACCTGCCCGACAGCGCTGGCCGTCGGTCTCTTCTGCTCTTCCAACGGTAAATTGGGCACCTGCAGATGTGTTACATAAAGGCAGTGATTTGATTGCGTCTTCATCATCAGGTCTGGTGTGAACGTGACTTCCACGTCGTTTTTGCTGATATTTGCTGATGTTCGTTCACCTTTTCTTCGCAGGACGACCCTTGCCGAGAGGCTGCAGAGCCGTCAACGGGGGACTCAATCAGTTCCCGTTCGGACCAAATCCGTTCAACGCCACGTTTGGTCCCCAGATGCCGTTCGCGAGCCCGTTCGGACCTCCTCCCCAGTTTGGTGATCCGTTCGGAGGTCAAGGTCCGTCCATGTTCGCGCCATTCAACCAGACCGCACCCGCTTTCCCCGGAGCCGCCTTCCCTGGACCTCAAAGCTTCCAACCCGCCATCCCCTTCCAGCCAGGATTCCCACCAAGAGGAATGCCATTCGGAGGTGAGTGTCTTCGGCTGAGGACAACACGTCGAAACATGCACACGTGCAGGTTGAACTGAATCAGTCAACAAGCCTTTCTTGTTGCCATGATCCGGAAAACACAAAAAGAATGAAAACACTCCAAGGATGCAAACAAGAAATCTTCTTCTGTGCACAACAGACAACCTGCAGTGGACGCTGCAGGGCTGTGGTGATAGCGTCTGCAAGTCGGGCCTGCTGCTTGTCGGCAACCCTCCGACGAGGCCGTTCGGCACCGTGTGCAGGGACGGAGACTTCACCGACAACCCCAACCGCATGGCCAGGTACACAGAACGGTCTTCGTGCTTCACACACACTTACAGATCCAGTGTGACTTCAACTCATTGTTTCTCGACACTACAAGTTCACACAACGCACCTGCATTTTGTCACGAAATTTCATCTCAACTTTCTAAGTTAATTCCTTCATTGAGTGAGCAATGTTCTCTGTACATCCCCACAGACTAGTCTGCAAACAGCTAAACTCGCAGTGGCAGTACGGCGAAGTCGTCCCCACGTCCAGCTTCAGCGGAATGCAACTGTTCGAGAGGACGAGCCTCATCATCGGCATGGACGACCTGCGCTGTGAGGAGGGCGCCCAGTCTCTGTCCAGCTGCAACTTCAGTCCGTGGGGCGCGCACAACTGCGACCACTCCAAGGACGTCGCCCTCGTGTGCGGAACGTCGCGTAAGTCACGGAGCGACGCCTTCACTCCAGACTAATAGACCCAGAGACCATTTGGCAATGCAGAGCACAAGCTGCTCTTTGGCAACATCAAAAACAATTTGATCCGCCCAACTTCCGCGTGTGTGCCGGCAATTCGAAATGTTCTCCCACGTGAGTGACCTCATCCTCAACATCATCCCGACACACAAAGAATTTCCCCCTCTTTTGACAGCATCGGACCTGAGAGCGGAGAGGGAGCAGATGAATCGGCGTCGGAACCAACCCGCGCGCCGCTTCCCGTTCCAGTCGCCCTTCCCGAACCAGTTCAGTGAGTACTGACTCATTTCTGGTTTCCATGAATCAAGACGCGTCCTCTTTTTCTACAAGATGCCCTGCCAATTTGATGTTGAGCGACGCCATGTGATTGAACTTCCGGTGTACGAGAACTGCCTTTGCTTTCAGCTTTCGGCAACATTCAGGGATAGACACCAGTCCAGTCACGACACACCAAGCTCGCCGCGGATGAACCATAGAAACTCGCACGGTCAACCAACGAAAGAAAATGCCCACTTACAAATTGCCTCTGTACATAAATTGTCGCACACTTAAATTATTTGTCATTGTCGAAAGAAACCTACACAATCTGCCAAAGAGACAAAGTTATCGCCTTGCGTGCAACAACAGCCTGGACTTTTTGCAAACATGTCAGAAAAAGGGGCCAAAAGTTTGGAGGAACACACGGCACTTCCAAGGAATGTGAAATTTCGTGTGAAGGAAGGTAAATTTAATAATGCATGCTTAAGTAGTTTTTTCTTTGCGTTCTTTTGCAAAACATTTGTTTGAGCACAGTGAAAGCGTGATCAGCGCAAATGAACGGAGTATTAGTTGACTACAATAGAGAGCTTGTCTGCACATACTGTGTGAGAATACAAATTTACGAATAAATAATATCGACAAAGATAGTCATTGTTTGCAGGCTTTTTTGTACGCACAAAGAGGTTCACTTTTTCAAATTGAACGCCTCACAAACTTCGTATTACTCAAAGCTTCAATATTTGTTCATCTCGTTTTGTCTCACTTCACACAGCATGACTTCAACAGAAGAACAAACACAACTGAAGCTCCCAACAAATTGAAGCGTCTTCAATGGGACACAACAGCAGAGCTCTTTCTTCGATTTTTTGAGCATTTGGCTGTCTTTCCTGTCCCTGTCACAATGGAGGGTATAGTGTGCAAACCACGCACTGGCGAATCCAAGGTCATCGTTCATCGGCGTGAGTGAGTGAACCACCATGACGTATGCATCACAAATCGCTCATCCAGTCGGGGCAACTGATGTTTTACAGAGTGAGGGCTGCACGGGCCTCGAGGGTGGAAAAAAGTGTCACACCACGGATTCCCATGCATGGACCGAGCCCCATTCTCAGACACGGCTGCGTCAACGCCAACTTCATCTGCTCTTTTCAAGCATGCAGACTGCTGTTGCTTTCGTGCATGGACTCACGAGTATCTTTTTTGCTGTCAAGCCCATTGTTCTTGGTTTGTGCCTGAGCAATCTTCAACGACCTCGCAAGCTTTCGGCTCTGACCAAGTGCTCCAATTGGTGTGCCCAGAAGTGACGCACGGAGAACGCAGTAAAGACCGAGTGCTGCGACCCGTTTTGGAATTTTTGCCCACGAGTGTATACATGTACATTCCGTGCGTGCACGAGTGCATGACGTCAGGGTTGTACGAGTTGTTTTTTTGTCCACATTCGTACGCCTGGACACACCACACGGTTTGTACCTGCAGCGCAACACCGGTAAGCCAAATGCTGTTTGCTTAATTGTCTGCAGTAACCAGGCAATATACCAGGTTTGGCTCTTCAGGAGCGTTGTCCTTGGTTGAGGTGTACTTGTCATGACGAAAAAGGTATTCACGAGTGCCCCAAAATCGCGAACAACCACAATTTCGAACTTTGAGAGATGCAAAAATGTCGCAATTTCGAGAAAAAAGTTCCCTTCCGACAAAAAGACCTGGATCCGACTGAGCATGCAGCGAGCTAGACAGACAAGTGACGAAAACTAGCTCGCAAACTTGCAGAATTAGAAGCTGCGCCAACGATCTGGAACCAAATTGCGTGCACTCGTCTGTCGTTCGCACACTCGACTCTTTTGCAAAAACAAGACCACTTGTCTGTTGAGAGGTGGGACACATCCGAGACAAGACCACTTCATCAAAGTTGAGAACGGAGTCAATTTCGTTTGTTAAATTTATGTGCGGCAGACTGACAAATCTTGTCATCCACAAATGCGAACACTGTACGACTGATGTTCGCCCCTTCTCTATAACAGGACACATACCACAAGTGCAGACACCGCCAGAAGAAGCGAACATGGATGTGACTGTTGGCGTGGATGTTGGAGGGACCAACACGGATGCTGTTGTTCTCAGCGCAAAAGGCGAAGTGAAGGGCAAAGCCAAGGTGCTCACTTCAACGACAGACCTCACAGGCTCAGTCTGTCTCGCCGTAACAAGAGCCCTCAACAGTTTGCCGGGTAAGCACTTAATTTGGAAAACTCTGCGACGAAACCTTTTGTGTGCGTGATCGTGGTCCATTGCTGGATGAGAGTCGCGTACTTTTTCGTTCAGAAATGGCTTCAAACCACACATCGATAGCTGTAAACCTCTTTCCCCCTCACGTTGAGCAGAGCAGGCGCGGGTGCACCGGGTGCACATCGGCACGACGCACTTCGTCAACGCCGTCGTGCAGCGCCGCGGCCTCGCGCGCGTCGCCGTCGTTCGGCTGTGCGGCCGGGCGACCACGTCCCTCCCGCCCTTCTCGGACTTCCCGCCCGACTTGAAAAAGGTGTCAAAAACAAGAAAACATGCCCATTTTCTCCATTCCACCTGTTTGTGGAATTTTGGCAGGGCGTTTGCCCTGAAAATTCATGCAATCCTTTCAAATCCAATCATGGCAATGTATTGCTGTCAGGTCATCCACAGCGAATCGTTCTTGGTGCGGGGCGGATTCGAGTTTGACGGCAGCAAGATCGACGACGTGGACGAGAAAGAAATTCGTGAAGTTGTGCAAACGATCAAGAACAACAAAGTGTCCAACATCGTCGTGTCAGGAGTGTTCTCACCAGTCAACAGCTCTCAGGAAACTGAGGTGCGACAGCAAGCCGAGTTGTTTCACTTTGGGTCAAACAGTTTGTTCTGACCCGAGAGCACGATGTTTGGTCGGTCATTTCCGTCGATTTATTTCAGGTTGCGGACCTCATTCACAAGCTTTACCCTGAAGCCAGCGTCACACAGACGCACCACGTTGGGCAGGTAGGACTTTTAGAGAGGGAAAATGCGGCCATTCTCAACGAAAGCATCAAACCTCTGGCCAAGGTCACCGTGGAGGCGTTCAGACAAGCGCTCGACCAACTGGGTCTGACCTGCCCTTTCTTCTTGACTCAAAACGACGGAACTCTCATCAGGTAGAAAATTTAATTGACGGCAAACTTTTGAGTGAAACAGGCCGTGAAACAACAGTTCGTTGTTTGGTTCGGACGCTATCCATTTTGCAGCGCAGAAAAGACGATGACATTGCCCGTGCACACATTCGCTTCTGGTCCCACAAACAGCATGCGTGGAGCCGCCTTCTTATCAGGTCAGTGGATCTGCCAATAGATCTGGTTCACACTGTTGTCTGCACAATAATGCCACCTTGCTGTCTGCGAAACGCACTCAATTTTCTGTTCAAACCCACAACGAATCTGGGCTGTAGGAGTGCGTGATGCCATCGTGGTTGACATCGGAGGGACCACCTCGGACCTCGGCACCCTGGTCAAAGGCTTTCCGCGCGAAGCGTCCTTCAAAGTCAAAGTGAGCTTTCGTCATCCCAGCTAAATGTAGATTCATCGACAACGGGCCAGCTAACTTGCCGGCAGTAAGACGTGCACATGAGAGCGCGGGAGGGGGGGGGGGGCTGGTCACTGAGAGTGCAATTTACAAGGGGAATCACTGGATGGTTGATGAGGTGGTGCCATCTGGTGGAGGGTCTTTCGTGACCCGCCCCCGTCAGCAACGAACACCTCCCCATTTCCTCAGTGACCACAACCCCACCGCGTCTGCTGAGCAAACACTCTTCTCAGTGGACCTTCCCCTTCAGATTGTCTGATGGGTGGTTGCAGGAGGCAGAAAAAAGAGCTTTTCTTGATGGACACAACCCCTGTGCTCAGCATCATTAAAGTTCGAGAAACAGCTGCCAAATGCCACGCCAAGGCTTTCGCGCGGCCAATCACCACTGTCCCCGAGTTACTGTGCCCAACCCTGATCGGAAGCCATTTTCCTTCGCTTTGCCCAGGTTGGAGAAGTACAAACCAATTTTCGAATGCCGGATGTATTCAGCCTTGGCCTCGGAGGTGGTTCTTTGGTGAAAAGGGACTCCAGCGGAAGGGTAGGTAGCTCAGGTTTCACACCATACAACACCGGTGTTTCCTTTTTTGACATTTTGTTGCGGTCTTTCAGGTCCCCAGACGTGCTATTTCTAGGGTTCCTTTTTCTCCTGTGACCCCAGGTGGTGATCGGACCTCAAAGTGTGGGCTACAGACTCACACAGGACGCGCTTGTTTTCGGCGGACACACCCTGACCACCAGCGATGTGGCTGTTGCGAAAGGCTTGGCCATCATGGGGCAGCCCAAAAGCATCGTGGACAACCAACAAATTCAAGATGTCGCCGATGACGCATTGAAAACAATTCGGGAAATGCTGGAAGAAGCTATCGACAGAGTGAAGGCAAGACACTATTTGTTCCTTCCAATGCTTATCGCGTTCAAGCTTCACAACCAGACACCACCATGCAAGTTCCAATTCGCACATTGCAACAACACAAAAGGGCGCCAATTCAAACTCTGGATGCAAACACAGGGGTGCTCCAGTCAAGCACACCGCGTCACTCACTTTCCACGCGCTTCTTATTTCAGGTCACGAAAGACGATGTGCCAGTGATCTTGGTCGGCGGTGGGAGTGTTCTTATTGACGACAAGACAAATCTTCGAGGAGCTTCCATTGTGTTCAAACCAGCCAACTACGACGTAAGAAGAAAACATTTCTTCGACCAAAGAACACACTACAGTATCCTCACTACGCGACTCACATGATTGCATGTGTCCAACTTTCTCCGCAGGTGGCGAACGCCGTGGGAGCGGCGCTGAGCAAAGTGTCGGGGACTGAGGACGTGGTGCGCAGCCTGGAGAGCGCGAGTCGTGAAGACGTCCTCGAGCAGGTCAAGCAGAGCGCGCGCCAACGCGCCATCAACGCCGGCGCCCAGCCAGACACCACAGAGGTTGTCAACATTCCACCACCGAAATGCCAACTGTGACTTGTTGGAACGCGATTGTGGGATCTATTTTCTGTCAGGCTGAGAATGGACTCACTGTGCCAGCCACACGACGAAAATTGTCGAGTCCTTCCACGCTAAAGATGTCACCTCTCAGACGTACAACTCATCGTGTGCAAAATCTTATCAGGAACATCTCTGCCCGCAGGTTACAGACATATCTGACGTGCCCTTGGCTTACTTGCCGGGAAATGTGACCAGAGTGAAAGTGACTGTTGTGGGCGACCTGCAACCGCCGCAGCAGGGAGACGAATCCGCTGTCGTGTGGAATAAAGACACTGAGGAACGAAATGTTCGACAGGAAGAAGGTAAGAAAATGGCGTTTTGGGAGTTCAGTATCACCAACAACACTTGTCAGTGTCCATGGACACACATTGCTCTGAGCGGCCACCAGCGCCAGTTTGCAAGACACTGTCGGTGGGAATACACCAGCCGGATCTTGCACATTCTGAAAATTTGCGTGTGGTGGGAGAGTCCAGAAGAACAGCCATGCACCAAATTGTTTGTGCAACAACCCGCGGCTCTGGCAGGCGACGGTCCAACTTGGTTTTTTGAATCTTACAATCACCTCGCTCACCATCACCAAGAACAGAGTAAGCGGAACAGACAGAACACAGAAAACAAAATTAACACAACACACGCGACGATGCTCAAGCAAATATCCACAATCCTCGCCTTGGAAGGAACAAATCGTTAGCTGTTCTATTCAGACAACTCTTGACAACTCTAACCCACCAGGAGAAGCAGACATTGAACAAGAATCCTCCACTTCGGACAGCATCCAGTATACAGACCCGACGATCAATGAGAACGGGGAGTGGGAACTCAATGAATACGACATCGAGGCCATCGCTATCGGGGCAGGAATACTCGGTACCGGCGGCGGTGGAAGCCCTCACATCGGAAAATTGAGATGCAAGCGAGCTTTGGATGAGGGCAGAGTCATTCGAGTGGTGACCCCCGAAAAGTAAGATCTATAATTCCTACAATTTTGATAACTTCAAGAGCCAACTCCATTTTCCGCTTCACAACAAATGCAACTGAACCTTCAGTGCTCACCTATCGCTCACCACTTTCCTTTTTCTGAAACTCCACTGCTTTCTTCAGATATGCACGAATGATGAAGGGAGGAGATTTGGTTCTGAGCGTGGGGGAGATGGGCGCTCCCACCATCTGCATCGAGCGGCCGTCGAGTCTGGAGGAAATGGACTTCTGCGTCGATGCGTACGATAAGCTGCTGGGAAGTCACGAATACGACATGAAAACTGGGGAACTCGACACGAAAGGTTTCATTGCAATCCAAGCTGTTCCTTTAGTCAAACACCACAACTCGGCAGCACCAGAATATTCTTCATGTAGTTCTCTCAACCGGTTGCTCTTTTGCCAATATTCTCACACAAGGCAGAACGACTTTCTTACAGATTTCGAGAAGAAACAAGAGTACGGTGCCACGTACGTCGATCAGTACGACCCTCCTGCACGGGAACGAAGCTCCAGCGCCACCTACAGGATCAGCGCCGTCACGTGCGGTGAGATCGGAGGCGCCAACTCCATGGAGCCACTTATTTACGGCGCCCACAAAAACAAGCTGGTCGTGGACTGCGACGGAATGGGACGAGCTTTCCCAGAACTTCAGGTGCACAGTTGAACACTAACGTTTCATTGTGACAAATTCTTCCAGCTATAGTGTCCTCACGTGTTTCCAAACCTCTTCCCTTTCATGACAGATGGTGACACCTACCATCTACGGATTGTCACCCTACCCAGCTGCGATAGCAGACTACAAGGGCAACACGAGTGTCATAACGCACGCCGAAAATGCAAAGAGCGTCGAAAACATCTTCCGCTTGAAATGCATGCAAATGGGGTGAGGCAACCGGAGCTTTCCACCTGAAAGGCACCATCAAGCCTGTTCATGTCTTTTGCAAAAGGTCAGAAGCCACAAGCTTGGCGAAAACCATTCTGCCTTGTCGCTTGGTGTGACAGGCTCGTAAGCCAATGCGCAACAAGATTGTGACTTCACCAAGACTGACAGAAATCGACTCACCCGCAGCTGCGCAGCCCCGATCGCCATGGACGCGTTGTCGGCCGACGACCTGCTCACCAAAATGGTGCCGCACTCTGTGAGCCGCGCCTGGCGACTCGGCTCCGCTGTACTCAGCGCCAGGAAGCGCAAGACGGACACCCTGGCCGCCATCGTCGAGCACGAGAATGCGCGGGTCCTCTTCACTGGCAAGGTGCGCTGAAATGCACTCTGAGAAGTTGCCGATATTGTTTCATGTTTCGAGAAATTTTAGCAAGTCGCGCAACAAAACAAGATTTCAGAAGCATTCAAAAGATCAACTGACCTCCAGCGCTTTGGTCCTCGCAGATTGCAGACGTAGCGAGGAAGACCACAGGCGGTTTCGCCAGGGGAACGCTGACGATTGAAGGATTCGATACGTTCAGCGGCCAAACATTCCTCATCGACTTTCAAAACGAATTCTTGGTGGCCACACTGACAAAAGGAGGCGCAGAGCAGGTACGCGCCTTTCAAACAAACTTCCAATACGAAAAATATCAGGTTGCATTGGAAGCGTTTATTCTGCTGCAATCAATTATCATACAAAACCATCAACCCACTTTGTTTGGCCAGACGTAAGTGGTGTGAACTATTTTCAGGTCTTGGCTTGCACGCCTGACCTGATCTCCATGGTGGACACGGACACGGGTGAACCCATTCCGACGGAGGAAGTTCGCTACGGGCTCAGAGTTTCCATTCTGGGCATCCCTGCGCCTCCACTGCTGAAAACTCCGACTGCTCTGAAGGTCGTCGGACCTGCAGCGTTTGGCTACGAGAACGTAGAGTTCGTCCCGATTGGGGACTACGTGCAGCACAAACCTGTGCCTCCGGTGTGATCCAACATTGCGGCTTGGATCGGAAGACTGTTCATTGCAAACATTGTCCAATTTTTTCCCAGGGTTCCCACTGCGGTTGACCAACAAAATTCCATGATTTTTCCAGGTTTTCAAAGTTTTTTCCAGGTATTTTTTGTCTTTTTTAGTGGGCTTTGTATACTCTTTTTCTAAGACAAATAAAGTAAAATGTAATAATTATTTGCAAAAAGAAACTTTTAGCAAAAAAATTACATTTTTTCCAAGGAATCTACAAATTGATGTTTTTACTTGCAGTATAAATTTTGAATTATCACTTATTTTGGGAAGGCTTTGTTTCAAAATTATACAAAATAATTGACCTCTTGCTTGAGCTGGATTTTTTTTTCCAGATGCTTTTTCTGTTGAGGCTCTTGGGCCTTTTTTAAGGTGAGGTCAAAATTTTTTTTAGGTTTTTCAATATTTTTCCAGATTTTGTCCCCAAACTCCCTGTTTTTCCAGCTTTTCCAGGTCTGGCCCTGTTTTTCCAGGTGCGGTGGGAACCCTGTTTTCCACAATCTGAGCACTCGAACTGTTAGCACATGTTGCACGTCGTGGAAGCCGACGTCTGACGCAAGATCAGAATAATGTTGTCGTCAATGGTATTGCACTTGTGATTTTTCTGTAGATCGATTCAGTCCTTCACAGTCCACTGTTCGTATATCTTCCTTGCCGCTCTTGTCTTGATCACCGTTTTGGGGGTTTCTGTAGAATGTTCAAAAATTTTCCCCGCGTCATTTCACGAGCTGAAATCAAAAAAGGACCTGCTGCGTAAACTTGATACTGCGGTTTCCTGGACGTGGACGTAACTTGAAGTTATTTCAGCGGAGTGGGTGGAGGTGTTATTGTTTCGTTTCAATAGACCTTTGACAGTCTTGTATTCAGCACAAAATATTCTTGCGTATTCTTTTGCTCGTAATTTTCACGTGTTCATTTTGCTTCTTACCTTCTTCTTTTTGCCTGTTCATACTCATAATTCCCGGGACTATTCACAAACAAGAACACCACAGTTGTGGAACATGTGTGTGAACCTTGACTTTGTGCAGGTTTGACACCGGTCACACACACAATCTCGTTTCAACGACCCCGCTCACCTTCTTCAAGTCCAAGTTGATATGCTAAATTCTGCAATTCCTTCACTTTCTCCATCAGTTGCAGTGGTGCCAGGCTCCCAAACTCTGGAACGCAAACGAAGAAAGTAAACGGAATAAACTCCATGTTATCCCTTTTCGCTCTACTGCGAGCTGTTCCAGATCGACTGGTGTCGCGAAGTTGGCAATGTTTTCAAACATTCTGTGGCGTCAAAACGTCAGAACATAACACCGCGAAAGTTGAAGACGTGGTCTCTGGATATCATAAGTCAAAAGTGGTTTTCGCTCCAAGCACAACCGTCACTGACAACGGCAGGTGTAACATCTCTTCTGAAGTTATGGCGTGTCAAAATCTACCCTACTTCAGACAGGTGCTGCATTCTCATTCTTTAGCCTGCCGCACAAGTGAAAATCCTGACCAAACTTCTGTACAAAGGGATCAGGGATCATCTGTATTTTTGTGATGTTAATGCCTCACCACAAGACTTCTACTTTGGTGGGCAATGTGTCAGCAGATTCACAATGATTGCAACTGACACCTGTAGGGATGTTGAGATCACGCGTCTGTGCAGTGGTCTCCATCTCGATGCCCTCAGCTGTCTGCAAAAGGGGCTCACTGACCTTGAAGCATGTCCAAATCTTCCTTTTTCATTTCAGCGTGCCATTTGGGAGGGGTATTCGGTCCGGACATAGGCTGAAACAGCAAGACGACACTGAGACCATCTTTCCCACGCTACCACCACCCAAGAAATCACGAAATATTTCGGGTTTCCTCTTCTTCTTGTTCCTCAAGACATGTTGGTAAAATTTTAATCAACTTACACTTCCAGCTGCAAATTCTGCGACTCCTGGAACTGAACGAAAGAAAGACTTGTTACTTTGCTGAAACTGACAGGTGAAGCTCGAACATTTCTTTGAAATTATGCTGTTCAAGGCTACTTCAAAAAGGAGACTTGACCAGTGCCCCCCCCCCTAAATCAACAATACTTACTTTGTTCGGGCCACAAATCTGGAGAAGCTCTCAGCTTCTCAAAGCTCAGGAGCGACTGGTCCAAATCTGAAAGGGCACACAGGAACATAAGAAAAAGGGTGACCTGACCACATGCGGACTTGGAAACCTCAAAACAAGAATTCCACCATGCAGACTGAACCGAGTCTTGAAGTGTGAAGGACCTTTGTTGAGTCCTGCTGGAACAGTTGGCAGTGTCAGGTCATCCCGAACGATCACTCGGACAGTAAACCAGTGAATTCCAACAACGACTTTTGGGGTGTGAAAGGAAACCCTGACTCCCGAGTCCTGATGCTTGAGCCCAGAACACTGGTCCACTGGCCTTGTGTCTGGGAAGACTGATCGCTGTTTTGCGGAACCAGATATTCTTGTGGTGGGTCAAAGTTTTGGCAACATCCAACAAAAGCCAATTCGACACCGTTGCGATCCACACAAACTCGACCCGTCTTTGTCCACCGAGGATCTCCCATGACAAAGAGGCCCGTGGACCTGGTGGTGATTTGAACGAATTTGAAAACTGCGCCGACATAAAAACAAAAAGAACTCCACTCCACTCTCAGAAATGACACAATGGCCAAGGCACGAGTGACCATCGGCCTGTCCCCCCTTGTGTGTTGCAGAACTACTTCGCATACAATGTGGCATCGATAACGCTCTATGTATTCATAGAAAACGAATCAATTTTGTCAAAAGCAAAGCAAAGCAAAGCTTGCACACACACACACACACACACACACACACACACACACACACACACACACACACACAGACACCATCTTCTCGCAGAGCTATGGGGCAGGTAACCCTCCAAATTTCTCATATCTTTGATATTAGTATCGTCAAAAACATTCCGTGTTTTATTTGTGCTGAGCGTTTTTGCTTTATGGAAGGACAAGTTGCGCGCATTTATGCAAAATTGAAATCCAAATTACCCGCGGCACCTGCACTGGGAGACGCCATTTTCGCCTGGTAACCTTTTCAGAAGCGTCTAAGAGGCACGACATGTTGATTTATTCAATCAAAAGTCGTTTGCGTTGTTTTCCCGTAACTTTTGGTTGAAGCTACCTTTTTGCGGCAGTAAACATTCTACTAATAGATCTAAATATATTTTTACCTTTGAAATACAAAAGGAAAAGCAGCTTGAAAGAAGTTTGTTGTCTTTAAGGATGTGAAAGAAGATCATTAGAATGTTTCCAGTCGAAACTGCTGCTGCAGATTCAAGGATTGGTTTTGTTACAAAGCAGCTGTTTGATCAGGAATCGCTGAACAAAACATCGCTCGCTGATGTAAACGTGTGAACATAACAATTCCTAGCGATGCGTTGGTTTCTGGACAAAAACGCCTGTCTCTGTGCTGTCGTTTTACTTTTGTGGGAAACACCGACCGCCAAGAAAACTGGGCGAAAGAAGGCAACGCACTACGGTAAGGAGCTGGGTCAAAATCGTTTGTGAACGTCTGTGGCACTCTGTCGTCTGTGCTCAGTGCCCAGCATTTCTCAGTGAGTGGTGAAAGAACATTCACCAAGCACGTACAAGTGTGTGCAACTTTTTGCGTTTTTGAGACCCCGCACCTGTGTCTTTCCAGACTGGATGTGGCTGCTTGGAGACAACGTCGGCGATCAGTCGACGCGTGTGCAAAGCGCAGCCGACCGCGAGGAGAAAGCGACAAGTGACCCCGAGAGCACGACTGCTCATCCAGGGGCGAGAGAAGGCGCGGCGTTCTGGATGGATGAGAGTGGAACTGGCTTGATGTTTGGAGGAAAAGGTTTCGGACGCTCCAATATTGAGCAGGAGTTGGTTCTGGGAGATTTGTGGGAGTTCAATGTTCTCCTGAAAAGGTGGTCACTTGTGAAAATTAACTCTCAAGAACTTCATCCCGGACCAAGGCACAGGGCTCTTGGATGTGGAGTTCACGGAATTGTGTTCGTCATCTTTGGTGGAGAAGACGAAAACGGCAAACTGCAAAGCGACACGTGGTTGTTCCTTGTCACCGAAGGCAATTGGATTCTTCTCAACGTCACAGGTCCGACTGCTAGGAAAGACTCAGCTGTTTGGTGCGACAGGAAGAAACTTGTGATTTTTGGTGGTGAGAGTGAAAACAGACGCATGCTGAATGACATCTGGGAGTTTTCATTCAGACAGTTGAGATGGAGCGAAGTTCGAGTAAATGGAATCACACCACTCGGACGAACTGGCGCGGTTACGTGGAGTAACCATTCCCGAAACTTGTTCATGTATGGGGGCCAGAGAGTAACAAGGGCGGAACAGGGTTTCAAGATTTCATTGCTGTCAGATTTGTGGTTGTTTGATGACAAAAGGAAAGCGTGGACTTTATTGCATGGAGATACAAGTGCCAAAACGAACCGTGCTTCGTATGGAACCCAGGGAGTTTTGAACGCGCAAAATTCACCAGGACCAAGAATGCACAGTGCATCTTGGAAAATGGATGACTCGCTCTGGTTGCACGGCGGTTTAACGTGCAGGGACAGTTCAGGACCGTGTCAACCGAACTCCCTGCTTGCAGACACTTGGATGTTCGAACACAACACCTCACAATGGGTTTGGCAAAGTGGGTCGAAGTTTTTCGACGTTTCCCCGGTGTACGGGCGAAGAAAACATTTCGACCGTCAAAATTGTCCAGGATCAAGAACAGGAAGCATTGGATGGTCATATCAAGGTATCGGCTTCATTTTCGGTGGTCTGGGCAAAGACGGCAGGAATAGAACGTCATATCTCAATGATTTGTGGCTTCTGGGGAAAGCAAACAAAACATACGTTATCAGCGCACAAATCTCGTGGTTACATGACGTTCCACCCGGAGTTATATTTTCTATAGTGTTGGCAAGTATTGCTGGAATAACTTTGTTGTTCGGTGCCATATTTTTCCTCAAGAAGATGATGGAATATTCCAGGCACAGGCCCTTCGCAGGAGACTTCTCCGTTCGGTATTCACCGGTCAGTCAGGAAGCCACACTCGAGGCATAGAGTTGGCAAAACAAATTTGACTGGGGTTTTATTTCTTCCCCAAGATGCAGCAAAATTACCGTACGACTGTCATCTCTGGCGGCATGTTCGACACGACTGCTTGCAATAAACATCAAGTCTTTCCATTCACGGTCGATTTGGCTGATAACACGGTATCCCGAAATCTCCCACGTGTTCACCTTCGTACAAAACGCAGCTTTGTGGCCTGAATCGAGCATCAAAAGAATCATGTTTTTGTTCCCTGTGTACAAGGATCTATCTTCGCCATTCTTTCAATGGAATATTGGTATCAAAAAATGGGGGCAAAAAGATTGGGTGCGTCTTGCACTTGGGTTCGACTTGTACGCGGGTGAATCTGGACATTTTCAAAACGAACGTCTCAAAACGGATAATTTTTGCCCGAAGGCTTGTTGCCTTTATGTCGGCAATGCTTTTCCAGTGTATTTTCGTCATGCAGAATCTGCACATCACGCAATAAAGCCTTTGAAAACAATTTGCACAGAACGCAATAACAATCGGAAACATTGGGAGCGATCATCAGCATCACACACAGAAACGGAAGAAGAACGAACGCTCCGTTTCTTTTCCAAAATGAAGCAGGACGCCTTCTATGAATCAGCCCCCCCCCCGGGTATTTGTGGTATCAACCAAAAGTAATCGTACCGAGATGTGTTTGATATTTCAAACTTACAGTGCGTGATTTGGGTCGGATCACAGTTGGGCCCCAACCCTGTGGAACCCAATCCCTGATCCATCCTTTGAATTTGGCAGCAGTCAAAACGTTCTCTTTGTTTTCGTCATGGGAATGCACGAGAAATTTCACGGACGGAATGAAAGACGGGGTAGCCTGGTTGATTCTGTTCACTGGACGTGGCTATCTCTTCTTGACTTTTCGCCTCAATGCGTCCATGTCAAATTGTTCTTCTCCAGGTGCCTGAACCTCCAAGTATCGGTATCCGTACGCCATCCAAACGACGGAAACACCTAAAATACACACATCGCGTTCTTTTGTTTCACCCAAAACATGTTTGGGTGAAGGTTCGCGTCTTCGTGAGGTAAAAGAAACGTCCTTCACAAGATCAGGGCAAAGAACTGAAGAAACAAACTCAGTTGAACTGGAAATTGTTGTTGAGCAGCACAGTGCACACGCACTCAGCAGAATTTGTCTGCACTGAATTCTGCAAACCCGACACACACGCAAGCAGTGTCTGAAAAACTCATTTCTAGTGTTGCTCCGTCTTGCTGGCTGTCTTGCTCCTTTTGAATGAGATTCCGTTGTGGACTGCCGAAACAAAAATTGCAACACTGCCCATCCTTGCATGTTCGCGCAGGCGGGCCACTACAGATAATTTGCCTGAACAAAAATGCAATTTCACCTGATATGATAATGGGGGTGAAGACGCCAAATGTTTCAATCGCGCAGGACTTGTACACGAATGTCTCCGTGATGAAGTGAAAAAGTGCCACAACGAATGATGCCAATGTCAACGAGTAAACCCTGAAAGCACAAACATGGCAATAACTGAAAGAAAAACATCACGCACGCAGACACTGAACATAAAATATAACCAGCTGTACTCACTGTTTGTTTCGCATGTTGAAAGCGCAGTACACTCGCACCAACGCTGACAACAGAGTCCATGTCCCAAAAAGTCTTCCAGTCAAAGCACTCACTGCAATGGAAATCAACCGGATGTGAGCGAGCAGCTGCAATTTTTCTGATCACACTTGTGATCGGTGTTGGAGTGTCAGAAATACCCATCGGGCCTTTTGACTCGGACAATCGTCAAGTAGAAAGTGCCCAATGACGAGGGTTAAAAGGTCAACATGTGGCACTCCAAACAAAACACTATGTGGAGTGACTTGAGAACCACTCACCTTTAGTTGCCATGCGCCACCGACCAGACGAGACAGTCGAACGTGAGATGGCTCGTGGGGCCAAGGTTAAAGTAAGCCCTCAAAGCGTGGATAACCCGGGGGTGGGTCTTTGGCAATTGCTGCAAATGTGCCTCCCACGCTAGTCGCTGGGCCATGTTTTATCTGAGAAAGGCAATCAACTCTCGTTCCTCCTGATCAGGCTGTGCATACGTGTGGTTTGCCGCTATGACAGTCAAAGAGAGAGCACCAGAACCACGAAAGGTCACGTGTTCACCGCAGTGGTTGAGGAATGCTGGGTAATTTCCAGCATAATAGCAGAATTTTTATATTATGCATCTATTCCCTATCTTATGTATGTAATAATTAAATATAAAAATATTCAGAATATAAAAAAATTTGCTGAGGCCAGCACCCCCTGGTGGGGGTGGAGTGTTG
>JAAUXT010012836.1_pt1 | contig 36551 bp, 32 predicted proteins | sample 7278171 | NCBI WGS metagenome assembly JAAUXT01 (sample SAMN14350112, study PRJNA611818) | marine sediment metagenome | isolation source: surface marine sediment (1.8m) | place: French Polynesia: Moorea | collected 2018-08 | reverse complement strand
CCCCCAGAAAGAAAAATTTTCCAAATTGTCCGGGTTAGTGGTATCTTGGATACATTGCTGACTGGGGCATTGGTGGATTGGGACAAGTGCTGTCCTGCCTATGTACGCTGCCCGCGGCTGATTGTCTACTTGAAAGTCTAGTTATCCATTGTGTTCTGGTGGTGTTGATTGCTTGGGCGTTGTTGCAACTTTCTGCACTGAGCAAGGAAATCCTCATAGATTTCCCTGTGTGTCAGGAAAATGTGTGGAAGCAGGTCACCCAGCTTTTGTTCGAGAGTTGCTCAGTTGGTTTTGTTGCTTGGACGTTCTTTTGAGGACACGAGTGTACTTACTTCCGAGCAGCTTTCAAGTGAAGGAAAACACCAAATCAGGAACCAAACAGAATTGCAGACGGATCTGTGACGACATTGCCATTGTTCCCTGGTGAACAAGCACGGTTGGTGTGAGTGAGTGATCGGAAATGTCTGCATTGATCCGTATTGATTGGATACAACATAAATCAATATTTTCTGACGGGACCGCAATTCTTGTGTATGACCAAGAGTTGAAATTTCGCCTCTGGCCAAAACGGCTGACGTGAAAGATGAATTTGACAAGAAAAGCGCAAAGCTGACGTCAAAAGGACGTGTGTGGTGTGGTGGACGTGAACTTTCGCCGTCTCTGTGGAAGTGACAAAGATGATGAAGAAGATTCATTCTCGATTGAGAACTGTTTGAGGGGAATCCTACGTGACATTTGCGTCTGTGCCTTATTATCAACAACTTCGCAATTTTCGGCGCCGTTGGTCTCAGAAGGCTGATCACAGTGGTGTTCGGTGGAGACTTCAACTGCACAGAGTGAGCAAGCACTCTCAGGACTGCAGCTTGCACGGAGTGGAGTTTGCAGGTCTTTCAACTCGTGTTTTCTGAAACCAAGTGGAGTCCTGCTCTTTTGCTGTCTTGGTGGATTAATTTTGAAGGCCATTACGAACGAACGTGAGTGTTTCGTCTGGCGTGAGTCTTCAGCAGATCCATTTCACAGGTTTCGTCAGTGAATTGACGTCAGGTGTTATTTTAGAGTCGAGGCTTCGAAAGGATAGTGGACAGAACGGTGTTCCCGCACATGATCTGTGCAATTGGACGTGTTTGGCCACAAAAGGATCGTCAGTGACGAAGGTGGTGCCTGCGTGTGCTGACAGTGTGGCTTTGGTATGGACACTCATAAACTTACGCAAAGGCACTTTCCCATCGATCCAATGTGTGCAGCTATTTGTTCAACAAGGAATTTTTGCAAAGGTGCCTTTCTCTTTCGACTGAACAATTCAAAGTGAAAGAGCAAAAGGATAATGTGGTGTTGACAGCCTGGACACTGAGTCGGTTTCGGAGGAATACTTTTCTGGAGAAAAGCAAAGCCAAAGTGCGTTTTGTTTCGTCAACAAAGGCTCAATCAGAGGTGCAACAACAACTGACAAAAAGGAGCGACATGGAAGGTTGTGGAAGAGATAAGGCTCGATTGTGTTCAGTTTTTTTGCGCGCGAGGGGCCTCTTCTTCTGTTCGGCATATTCAAACTGCTTCGCAAGGAGTGAACATTTGCCCTTTTCGTGATCCGACTGGAGTCGGACACCTGACTTAGAGAGCTTGGAGTGAGTAACTCATTTCTTGGCGAGAGGTTTACGGCCTGAAGCTCCCGCTGTGTCAGGTTGAAGGTTGAAGGTTGAACAGATTCCTCGCATGGTGAAGGGGTCTTAAATTTTGCACAGCGATCATGGGGGTCTCCGAGCTGAGCAGCCTTTGTTCTTCAGGATGTTCTTCCCTTTGAGGGGTTTTACGTATCAGTGTCCTGTTTGAAAATCGGCGCCTGTGGGTTCGTCGCCGAAAAACAGACCTGTTGACAGAGACCAGCTTAGCTCCTGTCTGTTGACAAGTCAGCACGTGACACAGGTGGAGCTGCACTAGACCAAGAGCTCCGGTGCCCGAAACGAACTGGTGGAGTCAACTTGTTTTTCTCGCGTCACTATTGTCCCCGAACACAAAACCTCATTTGAATCTGAGGCGATTACACGAAGGATAACCACACCTGAACAGGAGTTGAGAGATATGTGAGATGCCCGAGTGTAGACTATATCAGGTGGAAGAATTGATCTGTTTGTGCATCCATAGAGCATCGTCGGTGGGACGGGACCGTAATGTATTATGAATGTTCTCCACACACAGGTGGAGGCGGTAGGTGATGTCGTGGCTCGGTGAGAGGAAGCGACAGCTTGGAAAGCGCATTTCTGTGCGTAAAGTCTGAGAGGGTGTCTTGGGGACTTGGATGGTGCGCATCGTGAGGCATTGAGAACGAGGACTTGGATGTAAGTGACGCAAGGTTTGAGGTCTTGTATTCAAACTCCTTTCACACAAAGGATTGAAGTGTTTTTGGCACCTTGGGTCCTGATCGTTGTTGTCTGATCCAAGGAAACTTAGCCGCAAGGTTGAAGAATTCAACACGCAGTTGCGGGGATGTTCAAGACGTCTTGCCTTCAGGCTCCAACCAGCAGGAGCCGATGTCGCCGCCGCAGGTCGTTGCTGTTGTGATGAGACACAGCTGCCGGGACAGGCGGCTTTTGAGGCCGTGGAGTTGTTTTCATGTGCACATTGAAGTTTTTGATGGAAGCAAGTCACAAAGACAACAGCGTTGGTCGCGATCTGCTCTGCCGGGCAACGTGGGAGCTTCTCGTACGAACAGATAAACACGAACGAAATTTGTTCGAAGGTCACTTGCATGCCAAATCTTCTTGGTTCGCAGTCAAAAGCAGATTCACGCACGACAAGGTTCTGATGACTTGTAGTAAGAGATCCAATCGTGGTCTGCTTCGTTCTTTTGGCTCGTGTGAAGTTTTGTGCGGGTTCAGTCCCTTGGGGACGTTCACTGGATCAGCGACAGTTTTCTCGCAAGTTCTCATGAAGGTCAGTTCCGGAGCGTTCATTGTGGACGCTCTGGACTGAAGACAAAAAATCTGCTTAATCAGAACTTTTCGGGATTTGGAGTGCTTCACTCATCCGACATTGTGCAGACAGTGGACACCAAGCTTGAAGAGAACTGGTGCTGTCAACATGGCTGACACAAGAAGAAACGAACGTGACACCAAAGCACTTGGTACATGGAGATGACACTGGGGTCTTTGAAGCGCTGCGATGTGCAAAGCGTCCGCGGATCAGGACCTGGAGCCCGTGGACGGCTCCACGGTGCACGAGTCGTCCGGCTGGTCCACGGACGAGCAGCTCGAGAAACTGGCCGAGGCAGGTGAGTGGGAGGTGTGTGTGTGTGTGTGTGTGTGTGTGTGTGTGTGTGTGTGTGTGTGTGTGTGTTGCGATCAACGCGCGCGACGACCCCGTGTGACAGATGCTCTACAGACGGGCGTCAAGACGCCGGCTGACACAATTGAAGCGTGGTCGTGTGTTCTTATCGCTTTTTGGACCCCACAATTGCAGCTCAGAACAACACATTGCACACACAGAGACAGACAGACTCTCTCTCTCTCTCTCTCTCTCTCTCTCTCTCTCTCTCTCTCTCTCTCTCTCACACACACACACACACACAAGTGGAAATTTGTTCAATTTCCATCACGATGATCTGTCTGAAAGGGCTCCAAAGGAATGCTTCTTCACACACCCCAATGTTTTTCATGTGCAAAGAATTAATGATAAATTTAAATTCTGCGTTTTGAACGCACATCAGGTTCCCTCTGAATGAAGTGAAAAGTTGTCAATGCAATGAGTAACACCAGGCCAAAGGAGGCAGTTCAACAGCAAGAATAATGGCCAAAAAAGAGCTCGATATCATTTCTGAGCACGACCATGGAGGCAGCGTGTGTCTGCAGCGGTCGATGTTCTTGTTTTCTGTGAAAACTATTGGACAAGAAGAGATTTGTTTTCGTGTGAATCTCTGCACAGTTTTTGAACTTAACGCGTGGTTGGCCGCGAGTGACCTGCTGCCTTTCCATATTTCTATTGAAAATGCGAACCCGACAATGAGGTGCCCATGGCAACCAGCCGCTGCCATCTGTGCATTTATGCACGTAGACCACGCGTCTCAACAATTCCATTCGTGGAAGATACAAAATATTGATTATCTTAATCCTGGGCAGATCGTGCGTGTTTGACAGTGATAAGACCGTGTCTTATGATGTACCTTCCTGCTGGAAAAGGCGTCGTCGCCATTCGGTGGTTTTGTGTTTCAATTGTGTGAACAACAACGGATTTAAATGGATACTGTGCATCAAGATAAACAAGCGGAGGCAATGCAAGACAAACAAACCGAAGCTACGCTTGACAGTCTTCTGAAAGGTATGTGAGGACAAACTTTGCGTTGGAAAATGTGTTGAGAAATTTGCAGCACTGCAAGCAAAGCGAAAGCGCCAAAATTTCTTTGCATTTGTTTGTTTTGTGTTCTTCTCAGTTGCGACTTGTACCTGTAAAGTCAACGTCACTTGGGTATCTTGTACTTGCTGATCTTTTCCTTTGCAAAGCAGAAGCCAAGTGCTGCAAAAAGGACACGCAGTTGTTTGGGTACATAAATCACGGAATACCTTTTTCGGTGTTATTCAGCAAGATATTCTTTCGGGAGATGCTAAATGAGACACAGTGACATTGTCGCAAGCAGAGCGGACTGCAGCTGAAGTGAAGATGCCTTTCCCTGGTGGAGATCTTGTGTTGTGTAAGAGGATATCAGCCCGACGTGAGTGTTCTCTTTTTTTCTGGTTTGGCACCTGACGGTGGCTGTTCCTGCCAAGTTTCGTTCCCATGCTGCAGTCTTGGCTGTGAGATGGACGCGAACAAATCTTGTTCGCTTGTCACAGAAAAGACGAATCTGAGCGGGGGACACAAGATCGCAAAACGCAAACTGAAGCGAGACGGCCCCTCTCGGATCAGTGATGTGTTGAGTCCCCGATCCTCAGCCGGAGACAGTTTCACACGAGCAGCGGCCGCGGCTGAGTCGTTGGGAAGGAATTCTCCCGCGACATGCAACGTCTCGTGTTGTTCTATCCGTTTCCTGTGATCACTTACATTATAACGGCTGTGAAGAAAGCGCAGGAAACTTGTCAGGAGCATTTAGTAGTTGAAAAGAACAAACGTGGCGCAATTTGCCTGACGGGAAGTGGATGAAATGATCGGGATTTGACCATGGACCTCAAGGTCACAGATTCAACAGGTAAAGTTTGTGAGCAAGAAGCCAGTTCTGTAGAATTCTGGATGCAACGACAAGGTTGGCTACCTTGACAAACGGTCAGGAACTGGTCAAGAAAACTGGAGGTTCATTTTGTGGTTTGTCAAGGCATCGTGAGACGTTCCGTGTGATTTCAGTCAAACTGATGGATTCGATATCGTTCCGGAGATTTCGGGTCGTTTCTTGCTGGCAGCGGTCAAATTTAAGCCGCACGAATTGCTGCTCATAAAAGTGCAACTCATCTCACACAAGTGAAACCTGTTTGTGTGAAGACTTTTTGTGCCTCCAAGTAATCATTTAAAGTTTCAGTAGTTCCTCTGTGACTTGTGTAAGGCTCAGTTCATAAACACCTTGAAGGCACAGAGCCAATGTTAACATCAATATGACAAGCACAAAACTTGCTTTGTGCATTTCTGCTTTTTTTCGTGGAGAAGAGATCTTAAAACTCAGTGAAGTTGAAATTATCACAGCTTGTGTCAGGATATGAGTGGTGAAGTGTTGATTATCTTTTCACGCGGATGATGCCGGAACAACAAGATTTAGGTTTCTGAGAGTAGGGGCTGTTTGTCGGGAGACTGGTTGTGTTGCCTTTCACAGTCAGTTTCTTATCAGGTGTCACATTCGTTTTGAGTCCCTCAGGAGTCTGAATAGAATTTTCACAACACTGCTGTTCCTGTTGATGTGAAGTGACACAAGGAGGTTGGGTCCTGTGTTCAACCGCAGAAAGAATTGTGAAAGTGAGAAGAAGACAGGCTGCTCCGTTGTGTAAATGCATGTTTTGCGGCACCTGAGACCAATGTGGAGGACACTTCTGCATCTTGTCAACAGCCTTAAACACGTGTCCTGGTCAAGACTTTTCGTGCATCGAGGCTTGGTGGCGCCGTCTGGTGGCCTGTGTGACACGGAAGCTGATTCTGTCAGCACCGCATGACGTCCGTTGAGAAAAGTGCGAGTTGGATCTTGATTCCAACTTGTCTGGTGTCGTGCATCGCATGTTGTACCGTAATTCATCACATGTTGACCACCGCTTTACACAAGCTCAGCTGGTGCACGACAGTCCGCTGCTCACGGGCGTTGCGCAGGTTTTGCTCTCTTCAGCTGGCTTCATTACAATGGCACCGCAGGCTTTGTGTAATATGCACAGGTGCAAATGTACGTGGATCGTTGTGTTTACTCGCAGCCTGGCGAACATTTCTGTGCATATCCAGTGGAACAAACGTTGCACGGCACCACTGAGGGACGTTCTTCTGTGAACGGTACAAAACTGCATTCCTGGATCGACCGGAATTCGGGGGCATGGATGTGCAACGCAAGTCTCGTTTTGGTGTGGGAATTCTTGGTCACAAGACAAGGTTTTGGCAACAGTGTTTTATGTGAACACGGGTGGATAGAGTTGGCAAAGTGACTGTGCACGGTCTTGGTTTGGTGCACAAGTCGATCCAAACAAAATTTTGCTGCGCACAAGTGGCGAACATGACCTTTCCTTTTCCTCTCAAGGTCTAAGCTCAGCAAGGTTGGTTTGTTGTTGCAGAAAAATATTTGAGTATCCTGCGGGATGCGATCTGGCTGTCGATTTTGACAGTTCTTCTCGCAGTGGCGAGACGTTTTTGATTTGACGTCAGCGGCGTCGCTCGAGGACCACGAAGCCGCACGAAGCTTCTTCCTTGGGTGACCAGGTCAGGACTCATTTGAACGAAACACTGTAGAAATCCAAATGTGAAGCTGGTTCACGCTGAGCTCCAGGCTGATTGTGTCTTGTGAAGCCCCGTTGGGTTTCCTGCTTGTGACCTGCTTTTGCAGCTGTGAGAGCTTTGCAAGTGGCGCGCACGTTTGTAGGTCTGATGTCTGCTGACAAGTAGGAATTGAAGCGGGTGGCGGGTTACCCGCGGGTAGTAAATCCTGGCGGGTACCCACCCACCAGTAGATGTGGAATAGGAAACAGAAAACAATGCATGTTCTTGTGCTTTCTATTTTCATGTTTTGGGGTACTTTGAGCAGCATTTTTTTTCTGTTAAACTCTGACTTCTGACCCACATCTACTAGTGGATGGGTACCAAGTACCCACCAGGATTTGCTACCCATGGGTGACCTAACACATCAGAAATTTCTGAAAATTGACAGCTTCTGCTGACCATATTTGGATGGCGGGTACCCGTGCCCCGGGTCGGGTAGTTGCTTGCGGGTACCCGGGGCAGCAAAATGCCACCAGTGCAATCCCTACTGACAAGTAGATTTGATCGTGGAACCTGAGAATCCAGATTACAAAACTGTTTAGTCTACTGTGAACTCTTGAAAGCAGTCCAACTGTTTATTGGTGAACTCGTACACGAAGGCAATTTTTCGCCATTTTTTTTTCCAACAATTTTGTTTTTGGCCTTTCCGAATAGGCTTGTCGGAGATTCGAGTGGAAATCCAAATTCGTGTCCTTTCTGAGGCTTGTGTCTCGTGGTGTGGGAATGCGATTCTCACAATGCTTTTATGGTCTTGAGTGTCAGGGCAGAACCAGTTCTGTGGCAACTCAGTCGTTTTTTACAAGTGGTGTGCAAATAAAAACAAGGTGAATTCGCAAACAGCGTTGCTGGGGAGACACACTGCTGAGAATTTCAAAACACCCATTTCCTCAATATTTCTTCTTTTCCTCTGTTTATCTGCGTGTTTGGTGAGGTGATAACTGGCACGAGAAATTCCTTATCTGTGGATGAGTGGCTCAAAGTGCTTGATTGTGCCCGAGGAAGTTAGAGTTGTTCAAATTTTGACCTGAGATCAAGTTTTGTCCTCAGCGCTTGTCAATTGGTTGGGTCCTGCGGTTCCAGAAAATGGATTTGTTTTCTTCTTGACCTTGCTCGTAGTCTCTTTCCCCCGAGTCGGGTGTCCAAGGACGGTCAATCTCCAGCAGGAAAGGAAGACACGCGGTGCTTTTGATTGGTCTGATTGTCTCCAATAAATCCTCATCCAGCCTGTTGTTATCGTACCCTTTGACCACAAGTCAAAAAACAATCCTTATCAAGCTCGAATTGCTTGCCAGACAAGGTGTATGTGCCGCGAATAAGAGACAGAATTCGACAGACTGGGATTTCTACAAGTCTCTCCGGAGGCGCCAATTTGTGTGCTTCATGAGGCGGGAGGGGACTGGAGTGAAGGGCGAATAGAGAAGCGGGCGACTGGAGCCTGCATGCTGAAATCGGCTGCTGCTGCATGCTGCTGCTTTTGCTGCACGAAGCTGTCTGCGAAGTCCTAAATTGCGTCAGATCGTCCAGTCTTCTGTTGAATGTGGACATCGGGCAATATTCTGATGATGTGATCATAGATCTGCCCTCGCTTCAACACAGTCTGTGCAGACTTCGGAGAAAGGAAATATGGAGCATCGGCTTCCTCGTGGTAGGAATAACGTTCAACATTTTTGGAACCAGTGTGTGAATAAGGGACAAGGACATGTGGAGTTCATTCACAAGCCACTCACACGGTTCCTTCTGTCTGGCTGTAAAATGTATCACAAGTGGACAGTTCAGCGAATGGTCTGTTTGAATTGTGCCAGAGTGTTTTTCTCTGGACGCTTGCAAATATGGTGTGTCAGTGCAGTGTGTGGTTGACGCTTCGTCCGTTGCCTCGGTGAAGCAATTTTTGTCCCTCAGCGCAGGAAGGGTTTGATGGATGTGAGCAATGCATGCATTTTTCAAGATCACCCCTCTTGTCTTTGTGTTGACTGTACTGCGCACAAATGCGGGATGCAACGAAAGTGAAGCTGCTTTTGGAAGCGGGGCAAGTGCATTGTGAAGGACACAACCGACCCTTCCGTGTTTCAGACTGCTGACTCTTGCATTTTGTTTCTCGTTACAGTCCTATGTTCGGATCGGGTGACACAAATGACTAAAGCCTACAATGATATCGAAGCCGTCACACGCCTACTCGAAGAGGTGAGTAGCAGCTGTTGTTTTTTCAATGAGTGGTCAGGTTAACTCGTGTATCTGTTTTGTGTGATGATATCCCTGGTACCTTGCTGCAGGCATACAGGTATTTGGTCATGCCGAGGACAAATCTGCACGCACAAAAACTGTTTCGTGCGTGTTGATCCCGACCGCTGTGCAGTGATTCGCTGTCTTTGCCTCTGCAGAAGGAGCGTGATCTGGAGCTCGCGGCGCGGATCGGCCAGACGCTACTCGAGAAGAACAAGGAGCTCGCCGAGCAGAACGAGCAGCTTGAGGAGCAGGTCGCAGACGCCAACGAAAAGGTGCGTTTACAGCCCAAGCAAATTCGCGGCTTCCTTATTGGACGTAGTCTCACTGTGATGGCCTTGTAAACATTCTCGCTGGGCGTTCCGGCATTCCAGTGTGGCATTGTTTGTGTGCTGGTGCTGCGATAAACGAATGAGTTTGCTGATCATTGCGATTGTTGTGTACATTGCAGGTTTCGCAGTTGAAGCATGAGCTGTCGATGAAGGATGCGCTGCTGCAGGTGTACGTCAACGAGTACGCCGACCCGGAGTCCCCGGCCACGCCGTGAGTCTCAAATAGCGTTGTCTCGTTCAAAAGACTGGTTTGGGCGAGTTGCGAAAGCATCTCTCCAAAAGCGTCTTTGTTTGCAGTTAGATTTGTATGGGAATCTCCGTCAGCAGGTTTCTATTTATCACGTCTGTGTAATGAAACCCTGACAGGGAGCAGCTTTACTCCTGATCTGCCCTGACACGACATGCGCTCCTTGTGACACCGCAATTTATTTCTCTCTCTCATAGGGGCCACCTAAGGCTGAGCAATGGGCTCGTCAACTGGGACGCGGTGCAGAAGAAAATCGGGTTCCTGGAGGAGGAAAACCTCAGCCTTAAGGTCGAGGTGCGTGTCCGCCGGACAAAAAATCCCGCCTGTTGTGCTCTGATGATTTCTGGATTGTGTGGCCATTTAGGCATTGAATGCAATGTGGGTTTTGTGTGTTGCAGAGCGCTCAGCTGAAGAACGAGACTCTCAACTATGAAGAGAAAGAACAGACGCTGGTCAACGATGCCGTCAAGCATCTGTGTAAGTTACGCAACAGAGAACAAGACAGCGAAGCGTTGTGCTCACTGGATTCAGTGCTGAAGTTGGAAACTGAAAAGAGACCTGGAGTCCGAATGAGTTCATTCATTCGTTCATTCATTCACTCACTCATTCGTTCGTTCGTTCATTCATTCGTAATTGCTTCATTCATCTCTGTCGTTCTATCGCCCCACAGCGGAGATCAACGAACAGATCCGGTCTCTGCACGACGAGCTAGCCAACAAGTCGGAGGTGAATCTGCGTCAGCAGGAGGAGATCACGACGCTCATGTCGCGCTGCATCGCGCTCGAGTCACGCCTCAAGAAGATGACGATCGAGAACGCCGAGCTGCAGAGCCACCTGACGGCGGCGCAGGACGCGCAGCGACAACTCACCACCGAGGTGCGTCAGATATGCACACACGCACACACACACGCACGCACACACACACACACACGCACACACTCATGGCCAATACAGTCATGATTTCAGCAGTGTGATGGCAAAGACATTTTTTCGGTGATGATGATGAACCTGTCTGGACACACACAAGAATTTCTGTGTTTTCTTTTCAGTTGACGGAAATGACTGACAAGTACCACGAGGTTCTGGGGTTGCTGCACGAGGCGCAGGAGGAGCTGAAGGGCCTTCAGAAGAAGGGCCGCCCTGCTGCCTGCAAGCAACATCACAGGTGCGTCCCATGGTCCAGCTCGTTTGCAAAAGAACAGTTCCACAACAGGAAAGCGAACACGAACGGGAAAAAATCGGAACAGTGACAGAGCAACAACTCTTTCCGTGATCAATGCCGTGAAATGTGAAGATGGTTCTATTTTCCGTTTGCAGCACGTACACGCCGTTCCTGCCGGAAGGTTCCCTGGCGGCGGAGCTGGAGAACACCATCAGACGAGACATGGCGCTCAGCGCCGGAGCGACGCCTGCCGACAGGAGGTGAGCCCAGTCTCATGATCTTGCCCTTTCAAGAGGAGGTTCTGCCAACGCCGAGACCAAAGGAGCAATGTGTCAGCTGTCCGATGAATTACAAAGAAACGACGTTGACAGCTGAAGATGGAAAGGTACCCTTCCCTCGGATGTTCATCGAAGGCAAATGATACGTTGCAGGCGTCAGACGAAGCGAGTGATGGAGACGGCGAAGTACGTGAAGCGCCACACGGGCCGCAAACCACGTGGGCTCAGCATCCCCGGCTCACGTGACCTGAGCGGAAACGAGAGCTGCGAGTCCATCTGCGGCTCGTCCAATAGGAGCTCGATCTACATGTCCGACTCCGAGACGACCAGCGAGGGTTTCGACAGCGTGTACGGGTGAGTGTAACAAACACTTTTTGTTGTTTGCCAGGTGTGTTTTGCGAATCGGTATGTTCCTGTTGTTGAGGTGTGCGGTGAGTTTCATGAATTTTTGAAATTCGTCAATGGAATGCACCTCATACAAATTTTACTGGTTTGTCATGCTTAGACATGTAGGAACCTTCTTGTTACTCTTTTCAACCGTAGCTAGCTTCTCCCTGACGCTGGGTTTGTTGGTTCTTGACTCTGTAGATCGGAGTCCGGGAGTTTGGGGCGCCCTGGTATTCCGGGCTCCAGCGACCTGGAGACAGCGCTCAAACGTTTGAGCATGCGCAAGGCAAACGAGATCAACGAGCGAATCATCAATGACCACGAACAACAGGCCAGCGCGCACAGGTATCATTATGTCATGGGGCAATGCCGTGGTCTGTTGTATCCTGAAACCTTGTGTGCACGACACACAACGTAGACCTTAGAATTTGGCGGAACTTTTGTTGAAAGCATTGTTCAAAATTTAACAATCTCGGTTGAAGTGCTGTTATTTTTGTGTTCTCCGTCCGTGACGTGAAGTCGAAGTTCTCTGTTCATCTGTGGTGGTGTTTTCTGCAGGGACGACCGCGAGTCGACGCCGGCGGAGTGTCCGTCTCCCGACTCCATCATGTCGACGGGGTCGGCGTCGGCGCTGTCGGACCTGTCGCGCCTCTCCGGCTACTCCGGCTTCGCCTTCCGCCTCCCAGAGAAACTCCAGATCGTGAAACCCATGGAAGGTGCGTGTCCGCCAAGGAGTTGGGTGGTGAAGCAGAGGACCATACTCGCCTGCAGAAACGCCCACTTTGGATTTGATGGCTGTGCTGGTCTCTGATGTGAAGAATTCAGTGTTGCATGCACTTTCGTGGCAGAATTGACCTGATGATTCCCTCTTCGCGCAGGCTCGATGACGCTGCACCAGTGGCAGCGCCTCGCCACGCCGCACCTGAGCGGCTTCCTTGACGACCGACACGGCGTGCACATCCGCGGGCAGCGCGATCTCCCGCTGCACGAGGAAGAGGAGGAGGACGAGCTCAGTGACTACGAGGTGGATGGTGAGTGCACGAGAACAAGTCACGTGGTGTCGAGAAATTTTGAGTTGAACTGAGGACTCCTTCACGTTTGTCATTTGCATGGACTTTCACGCTTGATCGATTGTGCAGATTACGAGTTGCCTACAATGCGGCCTCCGCTGGACAGCAGTTTCACGTACACGTACACCACAGCCAAGGTGATGCACCCGACCGACGAGTACAACATCACTAACATGTAAGCTTCCTCAAGTAATCTCGTCAAGTTCTTCGTCACTCAGAAATGCCTTTCTTGTTTTGCCTTTGTGAGTCATTTTGTGTCATTCACTGTGATCTAGAAAGAGCCGAGTTCCTTGGGTCCACGTACTGTGTCTTTATCGGGCCTGCTACTCTGTTCTGCAGATACCAGAGTCGCGGTCCTCAAATGTCCATCGACGTCGAGCTTGCGGCGGCGGAGGGAGGCGATGACAGCGCCGCCGCGCGGGAAGGGCGGGGCGGAGCGGTGTGTGGCGCCCGGGCGGGCCTGGGCGGAGCCACCACCACCTTCAGGTTAGTTCACCGTTTTCGAGAACGTCTGACAGTTGTGTCTTGTGAACATTTGGAAAACTGCATTGTTGCTGTCCATTGCAGAGTATTTTTGAGGTGAAAATACGAATTTTCTGTTTTAGTTTTTCATGTTCCGTTGCGTTTGACAGTTTCGTTGTCCATGGTGCCAAGGGAAAATTACGCTGTTTTCTGTTGACTAAATATGTTATTCTTTGGTTTTTTACACAGTTTGTGCAATTACAGCATGTCTATGGGCCTGGCTCGGATTCTGCGAGAGCGAGGCTTGAGCGCCGCGTGTTCGGCCAATAAGAAGGGCTCTGGCATCGCGAACCGCTACGAGGCGTCGGCTGCAGCCAATCCGCTTCGTTTTCCCAGCATCTCTACGGAGACGCAGGCTGAGGTCGGGAACTCTCACACACAAAGCATCTACACCTCTCCAGGGAGCGGCGTCACTCCCCAGGACACCCTTGGGCGTTCGCCCATTGACTCTCTGATCCACCCTGTGGGTGTTGGCGGGAGGTACAGCATAGCAGGTGCAACAATGATGAATCTGGTGGACAGGATCAAGAACATCGGGCTCGGGTCAGTGATCGGAGCTGTGGCGCCAGCGAGCTCGGGAGACAGCGGAACGGCCACTCCATCCAGTGCGCGCTCTGGCAGCATTTGTTCGTTGGACGAAGAGGACACACGGGACTACAGCGGTCTCAACACAATCATGACCATGAACAACAAACAAGGGTTTCTCACTCGCGGCCAAGCCGCCACTGGTGTTGTGCCCCACTCGCAGAGACGGGGTTTGGTCCAGGATCCCAGTGGTTACTTCTGCACCCGGTTGACCTCTCCTCCCTCCCGACCCTCCAACCTTCCCCTTTCCAGAATCATCAACAAACCCTCAGACGCCCTGGTGTTACCCAAGTCTCAGCAGCAAAACGATCAGGCACAGCGAGGCGGGACTTCTTCCTCCTCTACTTCCCTGACTTCCGGTGGAGTGCTGACGTCATCAGCCTCGTTGCCAGTGGCTTCCAGCGTGATTGCTAAAAAACAACCGAGTTCTGCAGCTGCTCAATGCAGCACTGGTGCTGCCTCTCAGGACACAACATCAGTTTGTAAGGGACCCAGCACTGCTACAAACGCAGGTTGTGACATGGCGACAGTGAGCAACATCTCGGACAGTCTGCTGAGGCATCTTGGGAGTACACACATGCGCACTGGAGCCGCAGCTGCTCTGACCCAATCACAGCACAGTGCATCTCAGTCGCTCAGTCAGCCTCAGCAGACCAAGCCGAAATCTGGCGGGCAGTTGCTGTAGCCAAGCTCTCGTGCTGCAGAAACATTGGGTTCTGTGGCAGCGGGACAGAACAGTCAGGGATTGCACTCAAAATAATAGTGAGTCAGGCATGTACAGCGAAGGAAGTATCGGTGTTTCTCTCTGCATTCTTTTTCTCACTTTGGTCAATGCCGTTTTTGCAGTGACTGCATTTCATTCCGCTGTAGTTGGAGGTACAGTATGCAGCTGGTTTGGTGCAAAGAAAAACTTAGCTGGACAAACGAAACAACATCCTGCATTTCTGCTGTGAATGAACAGAACGTGAAGAGGTTTTCATCGACCCGAAAGTGGCTTTTTGCCTCCTGTGAGATTCTATGTTCAGTGATTTTGTTGCACAATGAATTCTTGCCAAGGAAGGTACAATCTACTGAGCGTATTTGCTGTGTTGTTTGGAGGGTTTTAATTTATTTACCTGCAAAGACGACATTTGAAGGCGCTAACGTTTGTGCACTTAGCTGCAACGATGTGATATGATAAGTTTCCAAAGGCCGTCTGCTTGAATGAAAGTTGTTAGGATTAGAAAAGTAGAGACAGTTCGTAACCGTGGACACATCTGTGTTACTGCCAGCGTTACAATCAAAACAGCTCAGCAGAAGATCCCACTGCAGATCAAGTGAACAATCCGGCTGTGGCAGTTGACTTGAACCTTTCAAAATGCATTTTTCTGCGATCTCCAAAAATGCGGAAACGAAGTACATGTTTTGGGAAAATTTATTGACATGTGAAAATCTTGATACAGAAATGTTAGGTTGGAGGATGCAGTTGCGCCATGGAGAAATTTCAGTCTTTAGAGCGTGAATGCAATTTACCAAGTATCTGTCGAACAAATCTGGTTTTGTTGCTCACAATTTTTGCTCTGTTGGGAACATTGTACACAAGCATTGTACATTTGTAAAATATGACAGAATGATTGTGATATTTGTGTGCATTGTGACTGGCGTGAACAAGCGAAGGGAACCGGTGGGCAACTCAGGTAAAGCACTCCGAATGACGAGAAATTCAGCCCTTCAAGGACAAGATTCAAACTGCCATCGAGTTCAACAAAGCAATCCACAAAAGATATTCAACGTTTTCGAATCCTTTCAAAAACCAAATTTTCAGACTGAATGGACATGGTTTCTCTTCTGAACTTTGGTACTCCATTCTATGTCTGTTGGTCGGAGTGATTTACCTCTGTGACAGTCTACGTTCAACGATGTGCAGGTTTGAAGTGTCGTATCTTCCTTGTTGCCCGAACACGTTTACTGGTAGCGGTTGCAGACGGCCAAATTCATCGCAGGCGAAGCTTTCGTGGGCATGTTGTAAATTGTTCATTCCATTCCAATCCGAATTGGTTGCGAGCGGTTCGACTCAAACATCGAGTTTGGTTGCCTTGTGGAAGCCATCTGGAGATCTCAAAGGTCGTAAACCTTGGTTTTGTTGCCGTGTTGCAAATGGAAACGTCTGCAAGACTGCGTGGTGGATGTCAATTCCAGTGCAGGGTCTTCCTGCTCGGTTTGTGAGTGTGTGTGTGCAGCCTGTGGATCTGTTGCACAAATCGGACAGTAATTTTTAGCAGCTGGGTTTGTTGCATTGATGTAAAATTTGCCGGTTTCTTTGAATTCAAATCACGTTGCAGTTGTGATTTTTAAGATGCTGTTATGCAGTTTTAAATCATTTTTTGTTCGACACGTTCATGTTACCTTCGTGTGATTTTAATTTGAAAGGTGCTACTACCGACTTTACCGCCGACAGACATGCTGTTGCTCCATTTGATCGCGTGTAAGACATCAGACGATGCATTTGTTTCCCGATTGTGAAATTTGTCATTCAAATCCGTGTTGACACGGAGATCTATCAAGTTGTGAATCCACACTGGGTTCGTGGTGGATTTCACTCGTAGAAAGCACAAATGCGTCAGTAGAAAGCGCCGTTTTACCCAGTATTGAGTTGATATCTGCTCATATTGAGTTGGTCTCACATTTTCACGAAGCTAGGACAGTAGGAAACAAGCACCTCAGTTCTCTGGAAGGTGGAGGACACGTTGCAGAAGTGGACTGAACGAAGCCCGTTGCTGAAGTTTTGGCTCAAGGCAGCGAGGCGAACAGCAGTTGGGTCTCACTTGGACACGTTGTCTCCAACAAGGGAACTGGCAGCAGTTAGAGATCAACAAGGGAACTGGCAGCAGTTAGAGATCAACCTTTCTAGAGATTTTTTTTTCCCCTTCGAACTTTACCCTTTTCAAAATTATTTCCCCTCCATCGAAACAGGTGCGGAACTTCAGTAGTGTTTGTTTCAAGTAGCGAAGAACTGCTTGGAGATTGTTACCGTAGTTTTGCAGACTACGAGATGCAAATAAAAGTTATCACGTTGACCCACAAAACTTCCCTTTTTCCTTGTTCTCCGCGTCGCACGCACGTGTGGTGCAGACTCGCACAAACTCTCAAAGCATCCAACGACTTTTACTCCCTTTATTGCAAACAAAAACCTTTGCAAACAATTGCTCTGAACGAATGCTGCAGAGAAGCCACGTGAATCAGATTGAGATTCGTCACTTTGTCGAAGATTCGTCACTTTGTCGTGGAAGTTTGCTTGATCGATGCAACATTCACATGCATACAAAACTTCAAACGTTAACGAATGAAATACAGGAAAGAATGGCAAGAACACTTGTTTGCATGTTCAAAACAGACTTGCATGTTCAAAACAGACTTCAAAATCAGGAAGTGTTAAATTGAGCAACGATTACATGCAGCACAAACGAAATATACGTGACGAGCGTCTTGAAAAACATGTCGATTGGAAAATCAGCAGTCCGTGGATTGACAAAAAGCAGTCAAATATGAATCAATTGTGCAAGTGTCAGTTTTGAAACCACTGGCACAGGCCCTGAGCAAAGTAACTCTGCCAAACTGGTGCTTTTTTCAGGGGAGAAAGTACCAGCGCGCATGTTCACTGTTCTGACGACCAACGGCTCTTGTACAGCTGAACTTTACCTTCTCAGTGATGTGTATGACCAAAACGTTTGTTCAAGATTCGTACGTGTGGCTTCAAACATTTTTGGCACTTTTGGCAAGGCGTTACATTATTTACAAGTGAGGTTCCTCCGCCGTAGCCCTGCGCGCGCATCTACCACGCAGCAACTACTGCGCAGCTCTACACGAGGACGCAGGGATTCTTCTTGCTGCTCTTCGTGTTGCCGCCGCCCAGCTCGTACCACAGCGCCGTCACCACTCTGTAGGCCGCTTCCAACTCCCGCGGGTTGTCTTCCTCAGCCGTCAACTGGTTCTTCTCGAGCTAACGAAAGCGCAATGTGTTTGATCAAACAAAGATCACAGATTAACGAGCCCGCAGCCACAGGCAGTGAGGTTTGAAACAAAATGAGATTATGAAAATTTGTGAAAAATACTCTTGTTGCTGTGCCCCCCCAAACCAACTTGGTTTCATTCTGCAGACACAAGGGGTGACTGCACCAAGCCCGCGGCATCGGTAGTCCGCGGGCTCAAGGGGAGACCTTTAGGGTTCAGAAAATTTAGGGTTTGCCAATGTTCGTGCTTTGGAAATTGCACTCCATTCACACTCGCGGGAGTTTGTGTGTGTGTGTGGGGGGGAATCTGGATCACGCCTGAAGTTCCTTCCGTCAGTCAAAAATTTGGGACGTGGTGACTTTGTACACTGAATGCTGCACTGACCTTGACGCCGAGTGATTCTGCGAACATCTGGAAGGGGTTCGGATCGTCGTAGACCGGCGCAATGGCGTCTGTCAACTTGACCGGAGAGCTCGGGAAGGAGTGCATCGTCTTACACTGAAAATATTATCAAATCCTTCCTGGGGTTTTGAGCAAGAACACTTTTGAAGACCAGTCTCGACACTGAAAAGATGGGATTATTTTGTCCTTCCGCACACGGGAAAACAAGACCCTGATTTTGAGCAAGAACACTTGTGAAGACAAGCAATCACCACCGTATCCACCCGCACGCATCATCTTTGGGCGTGACTGTGTGGATCCAGTACGTGTTCAAAGTCCAGCCGTCATTTGTTTTTTCAAACTTTCATGGAGCAGTTTTCAAACGTTTGGTCCCGTGGTGTTTGTTCCCCAATGAACCGCACAGGGCGACAGCCGTGCGCTTACTGAATCCTGGTCTGGCCCTCACTGACCAGCAGGCTTCCCCAAACTCACCAGCTCCACAATGGCGCGTTTCCACGTCGCCACGACACCGGGTCCCTTCTCTTTGGTCGCCTGGCTGATGGCGCTCGCCCAGTCGCTCGAGTTCTCGTCGCAGTTGGCGATGGCGAGAACTTCGTCGTCGTCGAGTTCGCGCAGCGCACTCATCACAACCATCACGCTTCTGAACAGCTCCGATTTCTCTTCTGGGAACACGTAGCGCAGCTGGGTTTCCTGAGCAATACGAGGAGGAAGATTACGCTTTCAATTGATGTGCGCCGAAAAACTTGAAGCAGTGCCGTGTAGAACATCCGCGTGTTCGGCACTGTGCTCAGTTGATCAAACTTGCGATAAGTGGTGTGCACAATTCATTTCAGGCGGAAAGAAACAGCAACGCTTTCAGTGATTTGGGGAATTGACTCACAGGCCCGTCCGATCCGAGCTTGTCCTGCACGCCGCCGGCCGTCTCCAGCACCGGCGGGATGAACGGCCACTGCTTCACGCCGCGCACCAGGCACGCACTGTTCTTCCCAGCAGCATCCTTCAGCTGAAACGAAGCGCACTGGAAAATGAATCTTGCTCCAAAAATGCGGCACCCATTGGTCAAGTTTCCAACGTCTTGAAGCTTCTCAGTTCGGTTGTGTCTGGTTCAATTTTATGCAACAGTCGCAGTTTGGGATTTTGGACTGACTCCACCCCAACCCTTTCGCATGCACGCAGTGTTCCCATGACTGCTCTTTCAGTCCGTTGCCTTCAAAATGTTGAGACTTCCAGTCTTGTTTCCTTCAATGCTTTGCATTTGTATGCTTCTCGTTCGACTTCCTCCACGGATGAACTTACCGCCTCGTACACAATGTCCAAGTCGGTCGGGTAGCAACACAGCCCGGTGATCGCTTCCGTCAGCCTGGTTCGTTGTTCCGACTTCAGTGTTGTCAGAGGCGACGTATCGTCGTCTGTGAAAGCAAGGTCAATTTTCCCCCATCAAACCGCGGACAAAATTTATCCAGCATCAGTGAGATTTGCACAAGGACAAGTCACTACATTGTGACGCCTACATCACCTGCGAGATCTTCAACCCGTTTCTTGGTGTCCAATTCGTCCTTTCCCTCGCTCTCCTCGAAGCCGCCTCTGCAAGAATTTTACTTCCATGTACAATGTTCTGCTTTCTTGCTTCACATAGTGGTGCCGCACAAGTTTCTTCGGGCCGAGGGCTTTGTTTCGCCTGCTTGCTGGACTGAACCAAAACGCAATTGTAAATTGTTGGTACGCGGGCGCGTTTCGGTGCGTCAAGTGAACACGAGACCGCACCACTTCCTACACACTTTAAACCACGCACAATGCTGCAGTCCCGTGCAGATCGTGCGCACGCCACTGTGGAACTCACTTGGTGCCCTTTTCAACCATTAGTTCCAGGCTCCCATCGCCGTGGATGAGCAGCTCGCAGTAGTTGTAGGCGAGCGGCGTGTCGGCCGGCACCTCGAGCGTCTTGTCGCTGTCGTCCGACACTTTCGCGTCCTCTTCTGGATCAGCGATCTTCTTCGCGATCTGCGGTGCAGACAAGTGGATAGTGTCAGCGAGTCCACCCCACACCGATCGTTTGCGCAAAGCACGGATCCTATTTCGAACTGTCTAAAACTACATTTTGATACGGCGCGACTGTACGAACCGGAAATGAATTCAGCGACGCCCAAGTGCAGCAGAATGTATGTACTCACGCCCTCCACTTCCACCTTCTCTTCGCCCGACACGGACTTTTTCACGTGCACGCTCGCGTCCGTCGTCGTCTTCGCGATCCCTGCGATGACGCACTGATGTGCACGTTTGGTGGAGACGAAAGACAACTACGACAAACAGCAGGTCAGAAGCGAACTTGTTGGGGGTCTCGCAAATGCTTTAGTTGCCGTCGGTCTTCAATGTTTTCGGAGGGGGCGGGGGCTTACCTGTGATGACGCACAATACTTTGCGCGAATCTTCGCGCACCTGCGTCACGAATTCGTTCTTCTCGTCCAGCTTCCTGCAACACCGATGTGGACGTTAAAACTATGTTGAGTCCCGAGAGGGACCCACCAACCCACCCGTGTGGCCTCCGTTCAAGCAGAAACCAAGCACCATTTCTCTGGGCAAATCAAGGGATCACATGTTCGCTGTGCTGTGAACGGAGGGGCAATAGGCAAAGTGCAGGTGTGCGCGCGCTCACAAATCCTGCGAAACAACCCTGATGCACCTCCGAGGGCCAGCCCCCGAGAAACCGGTCTCGCACCTCCCTCTTACTTCGGTGTCCTGTTTAGTTCAAGACACTCACTTTGTCAGCAGTAGTTGCATGAGCGCCAGGATCGCCACCTCTTCCTTGCAAATATCTCCGAATCGCGCCTCTACCTTGACGCTGTCCACGCCTGAAGTACCAAAACATAGCAACTTGAACTGAACTTTCTTGAGACGCACAACGACACCCGACAGGTGTGCAACGAACGCAGACAACTATCTACCCGTGTCCAAGTACCTTTTTACCCGAAGAAAAGGAACCGTTTTGCCCAGAGAAAATTACCAGACATGCGGTTTCCCTTCGGATCTTCGATCACAACTGATGTGAATGCGCCACAACGCCATCCCGAGACCGCAGCCTCTCACCTTCAAGTTCCACATCCAGCAGCAATTTGAGCTGCGCGCCGATCTTGCCGTCGAGGCTGTAGCTGTACGTCTTGTTGTAGTTGGTCAGTTTGCGCGAGTCCACGTTGACTCCCGGCGACATCGCGTCCGGGTTGGTCAGCAGCTCGTACAGTTTGAAGGGCGTCACCTCCATCTTCGGACTTTGCCAGAACCATCTGCAGAAAACAAGTTTCTCCTTGAATTTGTGAAGGCAAGTTCAGGTGTTTTCTGGTGCACCTTTGCGTCGACCCGACCTTGGTGTTTCTGAACGCAGCTTCGTCTGGATATTCCATCTCGTGAAACTTTTCAATCACGAAATGTCACCTGGAATCCTCCCAGGGATGGATCCAGAAATTGGTCCGAGAGAAAGGTGACCAACTTGGAAAGCTAGGGAAAATGGTTTGCACGAAGAGAAGCGAATCACTTGCTCGGGAACCACGACCCTTCGCTCCGTTTCTGCCCTGAGACTCACCTCCGGTTCCTCTTGACGACGACGCTGAATGGTCTGCAGCGGTTCGCCTCGTCCATGTTGGGCACCGCGACCAGAGACTCGCGCCCCACCGTCTTCACGAACTTACACACGGCCGCCTCGAACATGCCGTCCTTGCCGGTCACTGAAAGCGGCGATTTGAAGTTTTCATGAACACCTTGGGACAGGCCACCAACTCGATGATACTGGTCGCTTGTTCAACTGGCGACTCGTGAAATTATTGTCCGAAAAATTCGGGTCGAAATTGCTTTCGTCATTCCCTCCCTCCCGAGCCCCCGGGGCAAGTTTTCAGCCAAGAGTCCGTCCAAGAACCCAGTTTTTCCCGTCAACCAGTTGGTCAGTAGAATTCGGCTTGAACTAAAGCTCCAATTCTTCCCTCGACATCACGTCGCAGATGCGACGCATTGATGTCCGAGTGGGGAATAACTGCACATTTTGCACAGCCATACGAGTACGTGCAGCCATTCAGCTTACGAGGCTGTTCACAAGAAAAAGTGGCATGTACGGCGACGCGACATTCCGATTGACATTTTTCCAAATCACACTGTACCAATGCCATGCCAACCAATGAAAATGCAGAGATCTCGACCGAACAATGCAATCCACACCGGGAACTGAACCTCGCAATTCCAAGGTCGTGTGGCAAACAGAGCTACAGACCGGTTGGCAGGACCTCTCAGCACAAGAGCCAACTTGGACCTGACCACTTTTGAATCCAACTGTCGATCAATGCAGGGCAATGCACTTCACAAAAAATATTCCTCCGTGTGCAGTAGAACCACCCCAAAACCAAACCAGAGAACAACTGGTTTGGTCGTGAATCCTGTCGCCGTTCAGTTCAATTCCCCTGCGAGGAAAGTCTTTGCTGCTCGTATGGTCAAGTCGATGTGCACACGAATTTTTGCTGCAACGGAACGCTTACCGGAGTGTGTTGTCTCGATCCACGCTCGGCCTGACCACGAAAACGGCAACGACTTTCTTCGTACGAGTATTAATCGCCAAGACCCCGAAGACCAACAACTGCAGATAAAATTTTCACCAGCCGAAAAAGCCGACCAATCCCAACGAATCCCACCAACCTTTTTCAGCCTCGATAAGAGTAGTGGCAGCGATTGCGCCGTCTGCAGGTGAGCTCTCTGCAGGTTCGCTTTTCGCTTCGCTCTTCTCAGACTCACTTTTCGTTTCCATTTGAATTGCCTCTTCTTCACTGGCCATCTTGTTCAAACAATCCCTCCGTCAACCTCTCCAAAGAACAATTCACTCTGCTCTTGTATACGCCTTGATCAGCCAAGGGCAACTGAATGGACTGCGCACAGGATATCCGAATCGTGGGACATTGAGTAAAATTGTGCAGAACGAGTCACGGGGTCAGCGGCCTCACAACGAAGCGCTCGAGACACGTTCTGTTTCAACGCTCATTCGGAGTGCGTGAGACCTAAATGTCATTTCTCACAGTGCGGTTTAAAAGTGTGAAGAGGCCAATTCTGACTTCTTGTCGACCCACAAGTAGATCTAGTGGGGCACCGAGAAGTTTCACTCAATCTTCGATGAGCAATTCTGACAATGTTCTGATTTCCGAAAACCAGTCGTGTTGCCATTGCAATGCCACGGCAAAGTGACCAGGCTTTCGACAGCAGAAGTGGAAGAGCCCCCACAGTCGATATCCACCTGAGTTGCTCTTCGGGCACGAACAACATGGCCATAGCGAGGACAGCGCCAGGTCACGGCTTTGTGACCTCAGGGCTGACAGGCGACACAAAGAGTCGCCGCGACTGTCAAATCAAGTCTCACCACTCTCACTCCCCTGAAATTTACTGATCATCCCACCACTTCACGGAACAAATCTGGTCTGGATCCGGACATCCATATAGATTTTCTGGAGAACTCAAAGTTCTTACCGAACGAATTCGAGATGAACTTACTTTTTCGTAGATCTATTTCGCCTCCAAACTTCCTCACAATTCTTATCAAGTTCTTATCACACCAAACAACGCGAGCTTGTTTTTATCCGCTCTGGAGCGGAGCACACGCAGGTGCAGCAAGTTGATGTCAGCATCCACTCCTTTGTTTGGATGCGGAGTGACCCACAAAGGAAGCGATTGGAGTGAAACTGGAGCAGTGACCTACCTCCAAACACCTGCCCAGAGCCGCTTAATGTGTTTAGGAAGTTTGCTGCAGCGACTGAGAACTTTTAGGTCTCAATTTGTGTTATTTTCCCACGCCTGGAAAGAAACAGGAAAGAAACTCTCGTGTTTTGATTTCTGTATCTGGGTCACCTGAGGTGAAACATTCACTGGTTCCGCTGTGTGTTGAACGGGTCGGACCCTTGGCGCGAAGATTTGAACCATGCAGAGGGTTGTGTGCCGTCTGGTGGAAAAGCCGCACTCCTGTACAAGACGCTCTCTGACATTTGGTCTTTTTTCCTGGTAGACTCACAAAGGCCTCACAATCGTGTACAAGACACACCTCTTCTTTTGATGTTCGATTTCCACTTGAGGAGGCAAAAAGTGCACTTAAAACGAACACGAGAAGGTGCGGATGTGCGACAGGTTTGAAGCATCGACAATTCAAGCCGCGTGGTTGATCAGCTGGTCTGACTTTCCATGCAGCCTAACTGGTTGGTGAACAAAACAGCCAAAGCTGTCAAGAGAGGACAAAAGTTGCACTTGCGTAATTTGAGCTTTGCTTGGCACAGGTGTTGAGCTTCAAAGTGCCCCACAGTCTTGTTCTTTGACACCAAAACATAAGGGGAAAATGTTGAACGACTAGTTGGAGAAAATCAAGATGCACTGATTCTTGGGTGCAAGTAGGTTCTTTGCATCCTTCAAGAGAAGTTTGCTTCGTGCATAAAATGGACCGCCATTGGGCACAGGTCTGCGCGATCCATCTTTTCCTCTGAGGGGATGAATTTGTTATGAGCTGCCTTTGTTCTCCCTGAAAAACCAGTCGTGCGCAACAAAATTAGTTCCAAATGAGAGTTTTCTGTTTCCAAAGTCGCCTGAAGAACAAAAGCAAGATTACGGAGTATGTTTATGGATTTTCTCTTTTTGGTGCATGGCGAATTTGTAGGTTTCTTCAGTTGCCAAGGACACAAAAGGCCACTGAGATTTTGTGCTTGTGTACCAATACCTTTCGTCAAATCTCACTTGAAAGCTTTCATTTGGTAGAAAAACAGTTGCAATGTCTTTTGCGTTTCACGGACGTTTCCAGAAACAAAAAACCAACTGATGTTCAGATGCTCTCTGAGGCTGCACGCTTGTCCTGAACAAGGTACGAAGAGTTCCACAAGAGCCTTGTCATTTGTGAAGGGCAATTCAAACTTCCAAACACAAAAGCAACTTGAGATCCCGCTTTAGACTGTCCCATCAGCAGATCCCTGCTCTAAGGGAAAAGATAGCAACAAACAAAGACGCTCAGGCGACCAGAGAAGTTCACCCTCGCTGAGCTTTGAAGAACGAATCTAGTTTGGTGTCAGCGAACATCTGGGTCCAGAACAATGGAGACAGTTGTCTGGCTTCGCATTGTCCTTGGTTCGTGATTGTGGTCGTCTGCATGGTTTGGTGTTTGCAGTTTCCGGTTCATTGAACAATTTTCCTTCAGCACTGCAGTGGCTGTCAAGATAAATTGTCAAGTGTCGAACGAGACTATTTCCAGTCATATTCCCGCAAAGAACAGATTGCTCTTATTTTTATTGGCCCACCGGCACAATTTCCTTTCTTCCTCTGATGATGCACAGGAAATGCATGGAGTGCAGGCACTATGAGCACCAGAACAGTCGAACCGCTGAGGGAAGAACTTTGGTGTTGGTTCGAAGAAAATTCGTAGGCTTCGTGTCGACTCTGACGCGAGGCGTGTAAAAAATGTCACTGTGCTTTTGGAAAAGGGTGAGACTATTGGAACAACGTGAATTTACACATTGAGACAAAAAGGTCTGAAGTTACTGGCTCAAAGAGGTCGACAGGCAACAAGCAAAGCAGTGGGCCAGAAGAATTGTTACCGAACCCCCGGAAGATCTTGTGGCAGTTGAAGAGAATCCTCAAAAATCTTTGCAGTCAATCAAGTTTGATTCATTTTTTCCAAACCACGTTGAAAGCGACTCACCGAAGCTGTAGACGGTGCAGTCAGGGCCAATCCACACCAGTCGCGTCCTGTTTCTCCAACGGCAAATTGTTTGAGAGAAGTCATTGTTCTCTGGAAGCCCTGCAGGTTCCACGTAAACCTTGCTCCGGCAACAAATTTCAGAACAAGAAGCGTGTTGTGGGGCCATGATTCAGCTGTGAACATGCACGGTTGACCATTGAGAGTGAACAGAAACAATTCACTCACCGAAGATGGTTCATTGTCCACGAACCAAGGTCGAAGTCTTGCTTGACCAATTCAGTTTTTGTGGGCAACAAGAGGTTCCCAGACTAAGCCGACCCCAAAAGGCTTCTGGTTGTAGCTGGTGCTGGAAATGTGGTTCTCTGAGCGAAAATCGTGAGAGAAGTGTCTTTTCGATCTGTGCAACTGTGCCAACTGTGCAAGAACCAATATCCCTTGAGTGCGGGTTGTCTCGAGACGATGGTTGCCTCACTCTACATTGTGCAGAAAACAGTGGGGAATGTTGATTGCACAAGGACCGTGGGTCTCTTGTTGTGGGTTGTTGTCCTCACATCGCGGTTGGTTCTGTCACCATCGTGCTGCGACAAAAGGTTGACCATGGTTCTCTCACTGCAAGTTGATCATCTGATCCACGACTGCGGGTTGTGCTTCTCCCCCTGCAGAGGAGGTGAACCGTGCGTCTCACTCTAGATCGTTTGCTACCAACTGTACGAGCTTCATCACCGGACGCTTCAGTTTCTGTGGCTGGTGATTGCACAGAAAATACCTGCTGTCGTAAACCGTTTGGGTCTTTGGGTTTTGTCTGCCACGAAACTTGCGGTCGGGAAAACTTCACTGTGGAAGGATATTTTCCGGAAGACTGACCTTTCTGGAGCCACAACTTAATCGGATTTCTAGGAAGCACTTTACACGCGCAAACGTGATTACGAATGGAGCATTGCGATAACGCTTTCCCTCAGGCGGGTTGTCTGGGATCGAATGAATTAATTTATTGTTTGTGAACAAGTTGCACTTTCTAGATTTGCAGCTTCCAGCATAACTATCTGTCAATTATTGAGGCCTGTGCGTCCCAATTTAAACTCGTGGTTTCTTGTTTGTATCCCCAGACCAGAATTTTTTGTGACGTCGCGCGTGCAGCAATTTCTGTTTGTTGTGATGAAACCTGAGTATCGCTTGTTCCTTGGAAGCTCCACCGGTGCTACAGGTCACTCGACCAGTACGATCAATATTGAGATTGTTCGGAACCCTTGCATGTTTTTCTGCCAAACACGTGAACGTCATTTGCTGTGGTACCAGAACGATTGTCCGATTCTCGGGCTGGTGTTGAAAAAAAGTCACTGAGGCTGGAAAAATTCACTGTGGCTCGTTTAGGACCGCAACAGCTGCAGTGTCACAGGTGGGAATGCTGAAAACACCTGAAGAACAACTTTTTTTGTTGTTGTTCGGCCGGCCTCTTGCATAAAGTTTCGAGGCCCCTGAAGGAAGCTTTACATTCATGTTCCTCGAGCTCCGCTTGGAGTGGATCAGCAGGACACCGACAAGCGCACTCTCAGGCTCCATCGAAAAGGCCACTCCAGGGGAAGTTGCACTCCGGGACATTTGCAAGGGCCGCGTGAGCAAAGAAAAATTTCTCAAGTTGTGGGGATCGGAAAATGGCTCCACAAAAGCAAAAAAGCCTTGCTTGAGTGGGACGTTCCCAAAAGCTCTAAAGTATTTTGGGTGCGCATTTGAGGGTACCTTTTCACGGATGATCACAACAGATATGCACACCTTCATCGTCGGAGACCCACGCGTGGCCAGTTGTACGCGGTTCGTGCACAATTTTCCGCTCGTATGCAACATTCACGCTGTCATGACATTGTGGAGATGCAGCGGGAAATTGCCCCTCTCTTTTCCTGGAAAATGCCCAAATCTCTCGCGTCGCCACTGGCACCGAGGATCCTGAGCATGAATGGCTGGCACCAGCACTGATCGCCAGGCCCAACCATGTTCCGCAGGTGGGACATCAATGACAAACCCACTGTTCTCATTACCGATGTTGTGTCTGTTGGCGAACACATTCATGTGCGTCGTGCAATTCCACACTACAAATCAGAAATGAGATATTGAAACCTGATGTTTTGAAAAGAGAACCAATTGTGGCAGTCGTGGTTGGGTTCTGGTTAATTGAGAAAACCGAGGATGGAGTTTCAATTTGTATTTGTGATGAAATTTGCAAGCAGTAAACTTCTCTGCCAAAAGACATGCAGTGAGACTTCGCCCAAAGTCCAGATTTCACTTCAGTGCGTCGTTTTCTGAGTTTGCCTTTTTCTGCACAAGGGGGAATTGACGTAAATATTTTCGAAAGTACAATGAAGCTCCCTCCATCCAGGTGGTTCCCAAAACATGTTGATCACATCCGCAGCAGAACAACACCCACTGCAGGTCTCTTGGACCTGACTGTTTGTTCTCTTCTTGAAGATGCAGTATTTCTTTTCGGTGTGCAGCTCTGGTTTCCTTGCGTTTCTCTGATGTCGCTTGCTCAGAGCTTGAGCCTTGAGGCTGCCTGCAGAAAAAACAGGAAGCTGACTGTTCCGCGACAGATCAGAGGTGTCGAATTCCAGCGAGCTCCAGGACGACAAAGAGAACCGCTTCAAAAAAGAAAGAAACACTGTTCAAAATATCTGTCCAATATGAAACTTGGTGTTAATTAAGACTTTGAGTTGAAGCCGCACCATTGTCTTTTTTCTTCTTCTTTGTCTTCTTCTTCTTCTTCTTTTTCAAACTGCCGGCTGTTTTCCACATTTTCGCAGGCAAAATTCAATTCCCTGCAGGTGATTCCCCACACATGTTGGTTACACTCAGTGGAACAGCACCAACTGCAGGTCTCTTGGATCTAAACGTTTATTTTCTTCTTGAATGTGCAGTATTGCAGTCCTTTGGTCAACATAGAAGAAGAAGCAAGTGTTCTCCACCGTGTTCGTCTTCCTTTCTGTAACTTCGAACGCTTTCCCGATCTCACTGTTGCGCACGTGCATCCATTTGCGCTCCGGCATTTGAAATTCATTCCCCTGCAGCCCCTTGGTAATTGCATTGAAGGTGCACCAAACAAGCCTGAGTCTCAGGCCTTTCAGCTTCATTTTAACCTCTGAAACTCAAGGTTTTTGGATAAACAACTTCTGAAACGCCACCAACGATCGTACGACTGGTGACACACCAAGAGCAGTTTGCAATGAGGATCGCGCGTCTTCAGGTCGCAGCGTTCTTGTTTTTCACCAAATAAGAAAAGCCCCCTGAAATAGACAGCGCACAATTATGCAAAAGGGATCTGACTGAAATGCCCAGAGATATTGATGTTGTGAGATTGGGGCGCTCGTTTTTCAGCACTCAACGAAGGGAAATGTTCTGTCGTCATAAAGATCAAACATTACAGAGTAAGCCGACACGCACCCAAGCCCAATCAAGTGCAGGCCACGAGAAGATCGAGGACTTTGAAGTTTCCGTGACAAACAGTTCTCCGCTGAGATTGCAGGAGACGTTCTTGCCGACTTTTGCCTCACAGGAACGCCTGAATGTCCAGTCTCGTGAATGTGGCTCATTTCCACGAGAGGCGTGGAACCGCATTTTCACGCACTTTTGAGCACAACACCACGTTTCAAGTCAAATTCTTCACTTTCGACACAGGCAAATGTTCGAGCCTCCTCTGGATCTCGTACAAATCTGCGACAATTTGGGAGTTCATCAGTCTGTTCAGAAAAATTCCTGTGGCGTGGGTGTGGGTTGCAATCCGAGTCTTGTTGGCCTCATGTGCAGTGTGCGAGCGATTTAATGGTCACCTGCCGTGACTCCTTCACACTTTCTTGAGAGTGGGAGGCCCTGTGGACATGAAGAGATTTGATCAGCAATGCAATTCCCCCAAACGAGGCTTCGTGCATGTCATTTCCCACACAACAGCTGGTGGGAGTGCTCTGGAACGAGGGTCGGCCAATTTTGAGGCCAAATTTCTACCTTGGCCCAAAATTTCTACCTTGGCCACCACATCCAGAGTCTGATATGAATTCTTCCTATCAGATCTCAATATCCAAAAACAATTGAACCTGAAACAGAAATGAAATGCTTTCGTCTCACGTTCATCAATGACACCAGAAATGTCACTGTTTGACTTGAAATATTGTTTTCGCTGTGACCAAAAATCAAAAGGTCTTTCGTTTCCAAAAAAAACAACAACAAAACAACAATCAACACTGTCTCTCTTTTTGGTGTCGTTGACCACATATCTTGTTTTCCGTTCAATGAGACTCAAATTTTGTTTTGTGTGACCACTCAGACAGAACTTAGTCCTGAGTTTTCAGTGGGAGGCAGTGTGATTCAATTCGTCTCCAGCAGTTTGGGACAACTGGGGGCAGAGCACGATTCCCTCCTCATGGCCCTCGAGAGAGCAATGTCAATGGCCTCATAGCTCAGCCTTCCTGCAGCAAGAAAATCAGCGAACTCAGAGGAGGAAATCCTGTCCGAACAAGGAACCAAGGAGCCTTCAATCCGCTGCGCTCGTCTTTCCTGTGGAGGGAACGTTCTGTGCAAATTGCACGCTAATCTTGGCGCTGGATTAGGATGTGGTTCCCAGGAACGGTGGAGTCGGGTGAAAGGTCAGAAAAGAACGTCGTGCTCTCAAAGAGTGATTCGTGACAGGATAATGGCGTTTGATTACCCCAGAAGTGCTGCCAACCGGAAGCGAAGAGGCGACGTGGGGCACAAAGGGAATTCTGCTTTGCTCCTCAGGTGTCCGTTACACTGTGGCTGCGCACACTGGCACTGTCCTTTGTCACCTCAAGGCAGTTGCACGAGTAGGAAACAAACGTTCGAGTATGAACTTCCCCAAAAGTCACTTGCAATCTGTTTCTCAAACTTCAAGGCACGGGAAATCATGATTTCGCTCTACCCAATGTCTTTCTTCCAAAGGCAACTGACAACTTTGAATTTCTGCAAACACTCTGACTCTTGTCTCCTCTTCCCCAGGGGCAGAAACAGCTCATCTGCTCTTGTCGTGCACGTGACCTGTTCATCTGGGCTCTTCACGCTCGCCTCTCAACAAGGACGTTCGTGTCTGTCTTCCAAGGGTTTTCACCTGGCCTCAATTTCTCTTTGTCTTGTGCCATGCACCAGGACATCATCACCAGCAAACGCAGTGGTCACGCTTCTTCTTGCTCGTTTGACAGAATTTTCGCAGGATATGTTTGTGTTTGTTTGCTTTTGTCTGGGTGTTGAAAATTGGCGTCGTCACACCACCAATTTCAAAGGTGTTAGAAATGATGCTTTGATTGCCCTGTTGCAGGCAGAAATTTGAAGAGTTGAACAACCAGAGTCCAAAGCAGCACGGATAAATATTGTCGTTTGCTAGCAGTCTTCGGCCTGAGCCCCTCTCCGAACCCTGAATCAGCCTGGTGTGTGGAAAGTTGAGTTTCCATTCCTTCACTGAAAAGAAAGCACATTTCCCACCGGAAAGTAACTTTTGTGATTTGGAGCTCAGGTTTAAAACGCCGTTGTCACTCATTCTCTGCACAAAAGTGGATAATTTCCTCTCTGTGTCAGTTCGTATCGGCCCCTCTATCGTGTACGTGAATCAACTATCGTGTACGTGAATCAACTCATTGGGATGCTGTCGCCAACATTCTGCACATGCATGGGTTCAGGAGACATCATTTCCTACAACGGATTGAAAAATGGAAGGCGTATGACACAGGCATGCCTGTGCCTGTGTTGGATGTTGGATTCAGGTGTTCGTGTGTGTGTGTGTGTGTGTGTGTGTGTGTGTGTGTGTGTGAGAGAGAGAGAGAGAGAGAGAGAGAGAGAGAGAGAGAGAGAGAGAGAGAGAGAGGCAGGCTAGTTCACGCACGTCAATTCGCGAACGACCTGTTCGCCATGTTTGTTCATCCAATGACTGGTCGTCTGATGACATCAAAGATCCATTTTGCGAACAATTACGTTCAAAGCTGACAATCCATTTGTTCACCTATTGTCGTGCAAGCCTTGAACCAAGAATAAAGCTATCGTGTTTCTGCTGGTTTCTTTCCTGTACACTCTGTGCACCCAAGGGAACGACAAACACTCGTTGTGCAGACGGTACCTTGTGTTCAATTTCAGAGTCCGAGAGTTAATGACAGGTCGCAGGCCTCGAGAAGAACAAGGCGACAATCCTAACAAGTTGAAGTGCGAGCAGGCGATGAATTTCTTTTTCTTGAGTCTGAAAATGTAGCCACGTCATGAGGCTTCTCCTTTGTTTTTTAGCAAACCACAAGACCATAATTGGCGTCACGCACACTGCCACTTTGGGGGTTTTCGTTCATTTGGCAGTGAGTCTGGTGCAATAAGTGGGTTTGCTTTGAGCTATTAGTTCAGTATGAACCTGACAAAGTGGCAATGGCAAACTTCTTTGAGGGTAGGTGTCGATCTCTTGGACACAGGAGAAAGAACATTTGTCCAGAGCATCTCTTGGACCAGTTTTAGGTCACACCTTTCTGTCACCTCCAAATCCTGGTTCGTCACGAGAACCATATCGGGTCGAAGCAATTGGTCTTGGAGCGATCTTTTGGCCGGTCTCGACTCGCTCACGGGCCATGTGTACACTTGTGTTCTGAAAAAGTGCATGCGCGGGAGTTGATTCGAAATGTCTTGGAATTCATTGACAGATCACGTTTGCCTTTGAATCCCGCAAGGTGCAGCAACAAAAAATCTACAAATGTGAAGCCGGCTCTGAGGATATCATCCTTTTCCCAGTTGGATTAGTATTTTTTCTTTGTCAGTTCCTTGGGTACACATCGCGTTTTGTCGCGAAAAAAAGCATTTTTGTCACCAGCGAAAAACAACGTGCATTGTGAAGAAAACGACTTGCATTCGCATCGTTGTTGTATTCACACAAAAGTACATGTCGAAACCTCTGATTTTGCGTGGTCCTCTCGCCGTTGTTGTGTGGTCTTTCGTTGTGAGAAGTTGGTTTCTGCATGTCCTTCTTGTTTAGTGAGTCACTGCAGGGAAACAAACGAACCATGCAGAAACATCGACTTCATTAGGTCTGCCGTTGTTTAAAATTCTCCTTTTTTGAGTAAACCAGAAAAGCTACGAGGGACGTCCTAATATTGGCATTTCCTGTCCGGAAACTCAATGTACGAGTTTTGTGATTTGAACAACAATCTTTTATTTCAACTTGGATCTAACAAAGGAAGATCTGGATTGGAGAAAAGTCCTCAAACACAACACAGGGAATCCAGGGGAGGTGTCTAAAGTTAGTCAGACCAAGAAAGGCTGGCGGAGCACAGTCACATCAGTCCTCCTCTTCTTCTTCATCACCCTCCCAGATCATTTCCAGTCCGAAGTCCTCAGGATCCACCTGGATGTGGCTGCCCTCGAAGTATTCCCCTTTGGCAGAGATGCACTTCATCCAATGGATTGGCATGGATCTGATTGTGGTCATGTAGTCCTGTGCAGGAATTGCCCTGAAGGTTCTGGTGACAGCTGTCTTCAGGTCATTGATGGAGTGAAATCTGTGGCCTCTGAGATCATTCTTGAGCCGAGGGAAGATGAAGTAATCACAAGGCGCAAGATCGGGAGAGTAAGGGAGGTGACTCAGCATGTCAACGTTACTCTCACTGATCAGGGCCAAAGTTGGAATGGCCGTGTGGCTGGGGGTGTTATCATGATGCAAAAACAAACGCCTGTAGCCCTCTTCTGTCATCCTCCAAAGTTCAGGTCTCTTGCGCCTCACATGCTCTTTGAGATTCCTTAGTACCTGGTAATAACTGTCTGCTGTGATGGTCTCATTTGGAGGCTTGAATTCAATCAGGATCAGCCCCTTCTCATTGGCAAACACAGTGACCATTGCTTTTCTCTCAGCCCTCTGCCGCAAAGCTTTCTGTGGTCGCTGGGCATGCCTGCCCTTCGGGAGCCATTGGGTGGAGTTCTGCTTTCTTTCAATCTCAAACACAGAAACCCAACTTTTGTCTCCAGTGATGACACGCTCAAGAAGATCTTCATTCTCCTTCAGAAGCTCCAAATTCAATTCACACAACTTCACCCTGAAGTCCTTCTGTTCCTGGGTGAGTACCTTTGGTACAAACTTCGGACAGAGTTTTGACAGGGAAAGGTCCTTCTTCAGAATGGTGTGGAGTGTTGTCTTGCTGATCTGGAGATCCTGTGATATTTCATGCACAGTGCAACATCAGTATTGTTGGAGAGCTTGAGTAACATGATCTGCAGCTTCAGGCGTGTGCGCTGACCTTGGCCAGCCACTCCTCTTCTTGTCTTGGGTGCTCTCCTCACCTTGCAGGAACTTCTTGTGCCAAACTCTAACACAGTTCTTGCTCACAGTGTCTCCCTGGAAGGCCTGGCGCAACTGCCTCCAACACTGGATCAGGGTGTGGCCACTCTTCACCAAAAACTTGATGATTGTGCATTGCTCCACTCTCTTCTCCATGACGCCAAGGAGGAGTCCTCCGACCACAAGAACACCCAAAAAGAACAGTAATCTGGATGCAAACATAACTCACAAGCAAAGGAACAATGTGCAATCGCTGATGGCTGAGCTCTGACCTGCTTTCAAGGTGCATTTGGGTCAAGAATCGATCCCTTTGCTGATCCAAAAAAGGCTCAGATTGAGAGCACTTGATGGTAGACTTGGCTGTCAGGTTGGTTGCCACGAGCGACTTTCACACAAGGAGTTTTCGGACAGGAAATGCCAATATTAGGACGTCCCTCGTATGTCCTACCTTTTCTCAAAAACAAAACCCATCCTGACCAGAAGGTCAGAATTCAGAGCAGAGAAGCCCGGGTGTTGGTCGAGTCGTGCGGCAGGCTCGTGAGAACAGTGTTGTTTCACAAACATGCACGCGTCACGAGTCGAACGTGGCTGCAGAACTTCAATTTCTTTTCTGAACGCTGTTGTGGACTTTTCTTCCTGTCGTTTTTTGAAAAAAAAACTCAAGCAACAGGAGAACGAAACCGTCCCCTCACCAGAACATCTGTCTGAAGTTTTTCTTGCCTCTCTTCTGCCGTCACGCACCCCACGAAAACCAGTAGATGGGTGTTTATCTCAAGGTAACCAGCCTGTGCTTCTCAACAGATCCTCCTGCCCAAGTCAGAAAAAAACAGCTTCCATTCATCCAAATCTTCCACAAATTGATGAGATTCATCAAAACTGACCCGTTTTGCGTTCGGAGGCTCTTGTGTGGAATGGGCAGACACTGTAATTAACTGAACCACGATCCACGACAACTTTCTGAGGAGTTGCCTTTTTTTGCAGAAAAATTTTGCTGTGGTTGATTCAATTCCCAGAGCTACCTTTACAAATGCTCCCGAAAGACCTAACCGCAGTACTGAATCTTCTTTAGTGCAGTAAACGTGCTTTGGAGGGACACGTCATGAATGCAGAACTGTTTTTTTTCCGCTCTCCAAAAGTTGACGATCAAATGCAGTGGGTGTGAAAACGGGACACGTCTGTTTTTGACAATCTAATGGCCGGAAGGACAGTCCTGACTGGCTCACTCTGGTGCTCTTGGTTACCTCGTAGGATAGTCTTCCAAACAGATTGAATCAGGCAAATTTCCCGGCAATGGCAAATCCAGGATTTATTTCCTCAGTAAAGACCCGACCCGAAATTGAAACAAATGTGACAAGCAAAGTGAAAGAAACGCCGGGTACAACTGATGATGCGATTTGAGGTCGTAATCTTACTTTTTGGAAGTCAGCGGTGGGTCCCAAGGATGGGTGTGAAGGAACCATGCACACAGGAGACAATTGCACCACTACAGCCTGCAATGTGTCATCTGTTTTCTGTTTTGCATCACAAGTTCAGACGACTTCACCCAGCGCTTTGTTGCACTTGAGCGGGAGAGTCCGTGGACGTGGACGCGGACGTGAAGCTGTCCACGACCGGGAGGCTGCGAAGAAGAGTCGAGGAGAGAGGCGCACCTCCAGTCTCCGTGCCTTGCGAGGACTGAACTTGGCATTCTTTCCGTGAAAGTTTGATTGGACAGTCGTTGTTTCAGTGACTTGCACTTGCACCACTGCACTGAAAGCAGCTCCGACAACTTTAGGAGTGGTGATTGATACTTTGCTGCATTCACAGAAGGATATGTGAATAGACGCGACCACTTTCTCTGAACCAAGAAGAACGCAAGGTAAGAATGATCAATTTTCATCTTCTTTCTTCTGATGAACTCGGGAAAACTGTTGGTATTTGGTATTTTTCAAAATCTTCCCAGGGCAGGGAAAAAACTTCACCAACCAACTATTGTTTCCTTTTGTTTTGACTGGAGACAAATGGTCCTTCATTATCTCGATTTCACTGGACTGAAAACTTGAGTAAAAGTCCTGAAAGGACACGCTGAGGTATCGAACAGGTTTGAGGCCCACAATCGCCAAGCCACAATCCGCACGGCCAACAATACTTGTTGAGAGTCCGGGTGTTGCTTTGTTTACACTGCCCAGCGATAGTTTACTCCATTGATCTTGGATACAGCTGGCACGCAGTAATTCAGAGAAAACACCCCGAGTGAGTGGTTCATACCTCACGCCCGACATAGCTCACTGATGGCCAGTTTAGTGTGCAGAATGCACTGCCACACTCTGACTGTTGTCTGCTCAACTGTTGTATTTGTTCATGCTGTTGAACAGTGGATTGTGTGATCATAATTGTGCGAAGTCCCTTTGGGGCGAAGCACAATGTGGTAGTGCAGTGTATGGCAAGGTGGATGAAATGTCCCCTGCCCCCT
>JAAUXT010104646.1_pt1 | contig 36577 bp, 41 predicted proteins | sample 7278171 | NCBI WGS metagenome assembly JAAUXT01 (sample SAMN14350112, study PRJNA611818) | marine sediment metagenome | isolation source: surface marine sediment (1.8m) | place: French Polynesia: Moorea | collected 2018-08 | reverse complement strand
CACCCCATTGAAATAAAAATTTTACAAATTCTCAGGGTTAGGGGTATCTTGGACAGATTGTCCAATTGTCCGATTGTCTGGGTTACCCCCCCCCCCCGCAATATTTTTTTTTCCAAATTGTCCGGGTTAGGGGTATCTTGGACAGATTGTCCAATTGTCCGGGTTACCCCCCCAATGGAAAAATAAAAGTTTACATTTCCATGCTTGCAATTCTTTTTTGAGAACCATAACACTATGCACACATTCTTCGACATACACAAGTGCTGTCCTGCCGATGTACGCTGCGCGCGGCTGATTCTCCACTTGAAAGTCTAGTTTGGAACTTCAGACTGAACCACGAAGCCGAGGCAAGGCAGCTGGGAGTTCCGATCTGATTCCAACTCGCCTTGGTATGCGCAATGATCAGAGACATTGAGGCCACATGCAGTCGTATAGCGACGACTGTTGTGATTCCTCGCGCCCCAGTCTTTTATACCCTGTGATGGGCTGTTGCTTAAATAAAGAATGCCTTGAATGGAGCACAAAACTCTGTTGCGAATACGTTGGTCCACAGATGCGCCCCCTCGAGAACAGGATGAAACGGTGCTGGCGTCATTTGTCAGCCGTCTCAACATGGAAAATTATTGGTTGCATTTCTGCTGTCATAATCCAGAAAAATTAATCGGATCGATTTCAGCGAAAACGTGCGCACAACAAACACAGGAGCAGCAAAAGAGGTGAAAAAGTGGAGCAAACGAGGCCAAGCGAATTTTTAGCTTCTCAGGAGAAGCCTAGCGAGATTTTGTTTGCGTTTTCTTCGTCAAAAATGCCGATTTTGCAAAGCAAGTTTTCCGATGTCGAAATCCCGGAGGACGTCAGCATCGTGGATCTTGTCTTTCAGGGTGTGGACGCACACAAGGACAGGCCTGCTATTGTGAGTAGCATGCAGTGTGCACATGCAGCGTGCATTCAGAAACATGACTCACGCGGAACTTGCAAGCATCATTGCCCGAGGCTTCTCTGCAAAGGCAAAAGCGAAAGTGTCAATAATCGGGAATACATCCTGTTGATTCTGGATCCTTCATGTCATTCGATGTTCATGAACATGTGTGCACTTGTCTGTTGTTCTCTTTTTTTCATTCCGGCCATTGGATTTGGTTCCAATTCAAGTTGGAAGTTCTCGGGGAAACGTTCCCGTTGTTTTCTCCCTCACGCGCAACCTGCTGGAGCCACAGTTGACCGCGAATCCGTTACATTGTTCACAATGGTGACGAATTGATTGGAGCAGGCCCCGCAGAAGCAACCCAAAGTTTCCAGTGACTTTGGAGTCTTACTGCACGTGAAAAATATTCTAGAGAGACGATGCAACTGGGGAAGAACTGACGTACGGATGTTTCTTGGAAAAGATCAACAAACTGGCAAGCGCCTTGTACGAAAGAGGCGTGCGAAAGGGGGATATTGTGGTTCTCTTCGCCAACAAGTCGATTCTGGGCATGGTTGTGATGCTGGCGCTGATGAAACTCGGAGCCGTGATGACTCCCTGCCGACCGTCCCACACCGCCAGTGAGCACCTGCAGTTTGCATCAAATCACCTCGTCCCGAGAAAGAATATCAAATGCCTGCCAACGCCCACCAATCTCTTTTTTTTCTGCAGGAGAACTGGAGGTTCAAATCAGAGATTCACGCAGTGCTTTTGTTGTTGCTGACGAACGACTGATGAACACTTCACTTGAAGCTGTTGAAAAACTGGACACAGTGAAGGTGAACTGAATGTTCCCGTCTGTCTTGGTCGAGCAACCCTTTCCACGCTGTTCAGCTGTTTGATGTCTCTGAAACTTTTGCAGAGTGTGTTCTCCATCGGCAAAAGAGAGGGTCACGACGATATTGACGCATGATTGAGGTTGGCAGGCCAGAAGCCATGCCAAAAGTCGAGATAAATTCCAAGGACACGGCAGCTATAATTTACTCTTCAGGCACAACAGGACTGCCAAAGGGTGTTATGATCTCGCATTATCAGTTGGTAGCCACGGCTAAGGTCGGAACGTAAGTGATTGAAATCTAGAGGATGCACAAGAGTCTATGCTCCTCCGTCTCCGTCATTTTTGTCCACCCCGTAACTTTTGCATCATGCAACATGTTTTGCTCTTTCACGTGTATGCATGCTTTCTTTGCTTTTCCTTGTAAGTCGGCAAAGCGTCTTTGCTTCTTGCAGCTTCAGTTCTTGTTGACTGAGAAATTGACTTTCTTCAATCTCTCGTCAGGACCAGCACACACATACCTCGTTCCCCCCCTCCCCCAATGCCGATCTTGAACACACCACGAATTTTTTCCAAGTTTTGGCACCGAAATATCCATTGCAACTTTTGTCAAGAGGCCAGAACACAGGCGAAATCAAACAACAGACGCAGGGACCAAGAGGTCCTTTCGGCGGATTCAGGACTGAATGGCAGTGAATCCGATGCATTTGGAAGTCAGAGTCCAGCTCTGATTCCCAAGGGAAGAATCCCTTCCGTGTCTTGAATCCTGGTCTGTGGGGTGGGAGTAACCCAGCTTTATTTCTGTTCGTGGGTTCATTGTTCTTGTTTTCTCATTTGACTCGTTTGTTGTCGTTCGCCTGAGTTTGCTGGTGAAGTGTATTTCTCCTCTGTGAAAGGGATCCAAGACTTGGTTACATCAAGGACGACGTTGCGTTTCAAATGGCTCCTCCTTTTCACATTGCGGGCATCAACATCATTGTGGATCACCTGTTTGCGAAGAAAATGTTGCTTCTCATCAACATTACCTCATTCGACTTGTATCTGAAGTAGGCACAAGAATACAAGGTACAAGAAAATGAAGTCAAAAAGTTCCATTCCATGCAATTGTTCGCAACAAAACATTTCTTTCAAACGTCGATTCGTGCACGCAGTTGACCCACCACCACACCTACCGTTACCCGTTTTTCAGCTGAAAATCCTCACCATGCTGCCGAATGCCATGCTGCAGCTTTCCAAACTGCCCAAGGAACAAATCGACAAGCTGGGGTTGGACTTCTCCAACACAGTGGTGATGACTGGTGGGAGCAAACTTGGAGCAGCCGTCACTGAGGCTTTCCTGTCGACGACTGGTGTGAAGGCCGTTCTGCAGTTCTACGGCAGCACCGAGCTCGGCTTCGTGTGCGGGGATCACGAGGAAGACTTCGTTCCTGGTTCCAGTGGCACTCTCCTTCCCAACGTCAAAGTGAAGGTGTTATCCAAAAATAGGAATGTGTAGTTTCTCTTTCAATTGAAAAATACTTGTCTCTGTGACAAATGCTCCTCAGCCATTCCTTGTGCAACGCAGATCGTGGACACCGCCACAGGAGACATTCTGGGGCCGAATCAGTCTGGAGAGATTCTCGTGAAGAACCCGTGCACGTCCACAGTACGCTACTTCAACAACCCTGAAGCCAACAAAGAAGCCTTTGATGAAGATGGTTTCTACCGCACAGGTACCGTGCGGTCTCACAGTGCGAGAAAAGTGAGGTTCAGCGCTGTGCCGTCTGCATTCGCACGGTTCATCACGCTTTTGTTTTTCGCAGGGGATGTGGGATACTACGATGAAAAGGAATACATCTACATTGTTGACAGAATAAAAGATGTCATCAAATACAAAACCATGCAGGTAAAGAAACGACAAAATCTTTCCAAAAAGATCAGAGAAACTTGAGAACAATTTGAGGCAATGATCACCGTGGCAGTGATTCACGCGGCATGCAGCGTCTTTTTCCCGATTGAACATCGTTCCTTCTGAGATGATTGCAGGTATCTCTCTCTCTCACGCGAAGCCTTTTCATCAATTCAGGTATCACCATCAGAAATCGAGGAGGTGATTTACCACCATTCAGCAGTGAAAGCGACTTGTGTTGTCGGTGTTGAGGACGATGAGGCCGGAGAGGTGCCTCTCGCCTGTGTCATCCTGAAGGAAGGACAGACAGCCACAGAACAGGAAATAACCAGATTGGTGAAAGGCAAGTTTTGTCTCGTTACATTCACACCAAGTTGTAGCAAATGCATACGATGTACACCTTCTGGTGTTTCTGACACTCGCTGTTCGATCACATGCCTGCATCGAAGGAAAAAGTCCATGCGCGTGGCGTTGAACTTGAATTCATTCACTTTGCACACGAAATTTACAGAGAACTTGGCAGACTACAAACATCTGCGAGGAGGAGTGAAGTTCATGGAGAAGTTTCCTCTCACAGACTTGGGGAAGATAAAGAGAAAGGAGTTGAGAGATCAAATCAGAGCAGAGATTTGAGTGATTTTACAGGGTCATTTCGATGGTTTTGGAGAACATCTTCAACAACACCGCAAACTTAATAAAAAGGCTTGTTATCGAAGCACAGAACAACTGGCAGCGAACAAAAAATGAAACTACGGTTCTCTCAAAAACTGTGTCTCTCATACTTCAGACGGTGGAAAGATGCAATTAGTCAGATAATGAATGTTCTGAAGATAACCAACACAATTTTTCTTGCGAGCATGTACTCGTGCTTTTGAAATCAAGACACACAAACGAACGAGGCCAGACCAGAAATTGGAATAAACCTTTGTTTGCGTCAGACCCAAAAAGATCAGCGAATCTCGTTGGAGTGTCGCCGTGTCGTCCTCAAAAAGTTTCATTCAACGCCATTCACGCAACGGGCCCTGATCGAAACTTCCTCTTTTTTGAAAAATGCCGATTCTAAAATGTCCTCATGGAGACGTCGAGATTGTTGACACCAACATTGGATTGGCAGATTTCATATTTCACAAAATAGACTCGTCCTTGGACAAAGTAGCACTGGTAAGTCAAAAACTTTGATGTGTAGGGGACACTCGCACATGACCCAACGTGATAAAGGGCCAATGCCCTTGTACAAACGAAAGTTTGTCTTCTACAGCTGTGCTGTCTCGACACGGTCATTTCATATTGAGCCGCGCGTGTGAGAATGATGCTTCTCATGCATGCATGCACACAACTCAGTGATCATGATCTTCATACAGGTGTTGTATCTATATCTGGCACAAGTTATTGAAATGGCATCACGTACCCTTTGTTGTGTGAGAAGCACCTTCCCACCACTTCAGACTCAAAATTTTCACTAGAGTCTTGATGCAAAGCATCTCGACTGTCATGAAATATTTTCGTCTGGCCTGGTTCAAAATTAACTTCTCACACTCTACCGGGTGTGCGATCACTGTCATCTGAAGCGTGCGTTTGCATTGATGCAAGCAGTCGATTTTATTACTCCGATGCTTCCTCATTTTTCATTCAGTCGGACGATGCGACAGGAGAGGAGATCACGTTTGGGTCGCTGCGCGACCAGATCAGGGCGCTCGCCGGGGTGCTGCACCAGCGCGGGTTCAGGAAGGGAGACGTCATCTGCCTCTTCGCCGACAAGTCCATCACCGCAACAATCGCTCTTTTCGCCATTCTCAAGATTGGGGCAATCATGACGCCGTGCAGGCCCTCTGAAAAATCAAGTATGTGCGGACTTCTCGTACGTCAGATCCTTCTTCAACGTGCCCCAATTGCCAGATGGGTGACACAGATACCATTTCGTCACTTGCCACAGGCTGTGAAGTGCAAATTTGGTCACCTGCACCACTGATCTGGCAATGTGGTAAGTGGGGCACCGCACGGAAGTCGCTGCTAAACCTGGCCATTGATGTCATCCCAACCCAAGGAGGCAATATTCCACGTGCTCTCATGAACACAAATATCATTGTCGTTGACTTCATCCATGTCTTTTGTTTCCGGCGCACAGAGGAGTTGTCCACTCAGATGAACAAGTCCAACAGCAAAGGGATCATCGCTGACAAGAACCTTCTCGACGTGACCCAACAGGCTCTGAAAGACTCTCCTCAAGTGAAGGTGAGCAACTATGCGTCCACAAAAACTTTCAAACAAAGCAAAAGAAACAACTTTGAAACAAACAACAGAAACTCGGACCAGTCAAAGGCAGGTTTGCGAACTGAGGAAACCTGCACCCTCGCCCTCGTCAAGCCGAGGGAAGCGACAGAGGTTCTTCCCGGATACAAGACGTTCTCGATATGTTTAGCAACCAGCGTGCAACTCCCATTTGGGGAAAGGTCCAAAAGAACGCCTCATACCCAAATGGCATGAAAAGGTATTTCAGAGCGCTTTGCCGCTGGCTCTGCCCGGGTGCTGGGGAGTGGTACGAAACAGTTGTACCTCATCGCTGGAACACCAGTACACGTGTGAACTCTTTTCGTGTTGCAGCTTGTCCTGAGCGTCACCCGAGCAGACGGGTACGACAGCGTTCAGGACCTGGTCTCCAGCTCAGACGTGGAGCCGCTCCCCGAGATCCCCATCAATCCCAAGAAGGACGTGGCGCTGATCGTCTTCTCGTCCGGCACAACTGGACTGCCCAAAGGAGTCCTCATCACACACTATTCGGAGATCGCTCTGACTTACTTGATGTCTTTGTACGTCACAGAAACGTGCAGATGCGCCGTGTAGCAAGTGTGGTTTTTGAGGGCACAAAGCACGCTTGGGTCTTCAAGAAAACATTTTCTTTCCATGAATTGTACTTTGTTCTGTATTTTGCAAACAGATCTGTGTACAAGGAGACGGATCAGGACGCATACTTCCAGAGCGCTCCGCCGTTTCACGTTGGCGGCCTGCACAACTTGGTCTTCTACCTGCACAACGGGAAACGGCTGGTTCTCATCACTCATCCTCCTCTCACAGAGTATCTGTTGAAAGCCAAACAGCACCAGGTGATGAACAAATTGACACTCGGACATCCGAGAGGACCAGTGTCAAGAGAATGAATCCAGCTGCGACGCTTTTTGGCGAGGAGTTGGGAGCATATGCAAGGAAGCATGACCTGTTTCAGATGAGAATGGTGCCGATGATGCCGAACGAGCTTCTCGAATTGACGAAATATCCACCAGAAAAACTGGACGAACTGGGCGTAGACTTCTCGCAGGTGATTTTTGGCACAGGAGGAAGTGTCTTCAACGCCACAAACACAAGGGAAGTGTTGGCCAAGACACGCGCAAAGGCTGTCATCCAAGGATACGGCAGCACTGAGGCCGGCATGGTCAGCATGGATGATCGGGACAACTTTGTGCCTGGATCTGTGGGGAACGTCGCGCCAAACACGCTACTGAAGGTGAACAAAAGCAGAAGACCTACCGAGAAACTGGTCATCTCATTCATATCAGAACAAGAACAAAAAGCAACAAAAATCCTTGCCAAGATTGCGGGTGCCAAATACCAAGATTGCAGGTGATCTTTTTCCAAGGACATGAGGTCTGGTGCGTGCGATTGTTTTCCCGAAAAATGGCAGTTGGGCTTTAAATCTGCTGTTGTCTGACGATTCAGATTGTTGACTTGAACACCGGAGAGACACTTGGTCCAAATCAACCCGGGGAAGTGTGCGTGAAGGGACCGTGCGTGACCCCGGGCTACTTCAACAATCCGGAAGCGACGAAGGAAGCGTTCGACGACGACGGCTTCTTCCGGCTGGGTAAGATCGACTCCGTGCCACGATTGGCCCGCGAAACAAGGAGACCACTTGTGAGCACGAAACGAGAACGGAGCGTAGATTTGGGAGTGCTGCACTCAAAAAAGCTTCAACAAAAATGTTCGAACCCTGACAGAAACTGCAACTTTTTGCAGGAATGCTATTTTTTGGTTATTCCTTCCAGGAGATGTTGGGTACTACGATGATACTGAGCATTTGTTCATAATTGATCGCATCAAGGATGTCATAAAGTACAAAACAATGCAGGTATCTGGAAGTTTGAATTTTGCTATGTTCAATGGAGGCACAGATATGTATTATTGAAACGACTGGAGTGAAATCGAAACACCAAAACCTGGATATTCTGCATGCAATCCTGGTTGTGGCAGAACATGTGCACATTGTTTTCTTCAGGTATCTCCAGCTGAAATCGAGGAGGTGATCTACACACTCCCAGCAGTGAAGGCGGCCTGCGTTGTTCCTGTTGAGGACGACGCGGCTGGAGAGGTTCCTCTCGCCTGTGTCATTCTGAAGGAAGGACAGACGGCCACGGAGCAGGAAATCGTCCAATTGGTTGAAGGTGAGAATATTGTAATGAATTTTTCTTCTTTTTTTTAACACGTGCTTTAACCAGCTTGTGTTTTTTGTCAGAAACGATCAAAGCCACTCTGTTTTTGTGTGATATTCAAACCCATAACATACCTTCCCTCCTCCAAATTTTTCCTGAAGTCTCATGCCAACCCTGCCCCAGTGTGAACTGGCACAAACCGAGTACTGTAAAACCACTTGTATTGCCTTTCTTTTTCAGAAAACTTGGCAGATTACAAACATCTGCGAGGAGGAGTGAAATTTATGGACGAATTTCCTTTGACCGCGATTGGCAAAATCTTGAGAAGAGAGCTGCGCGACCAGATTCGAGCGGAACGCAAGACAAATTGACTGGAAAATTCCACGAACAGACCTAAATTTGAATAGACAACCCGAAAAGCAGCCCAGAGAACAAACAAAGCATTTTTCTGCACATATTTTGGTGTTGTTGTTGTGTTCTGATTTTGACTCTTGGTCATTCCGAGGCACACATTCTATTTCATTTTGTGTGCTCTTGTGTACAAAGATTCAGTTCTTGACAAACCCTATTCCGATCAATTCAACCACGAGGCAAGTCAACGTGAGTTGTGGATTCAATTCAAGAAATTGTATCATTTTCATGTCTGACAGCAAGCACAGACGACCGGCAAGGTTTCGCCTGAACCAGAGAGCCCACTGACCGCCTGTGCATGGCAATCCTGATTTCGTTGAACACTTCCCAAAGATGCCTGCTTTTCTGAAACGAAAATGCGATGACTTCCATCATCTTGTAGAACTTTTCACAGCAGAGCATTTCACCTCCAATCAATTGACCGTTTCGACGCTCAAAATAACACTGAGCTGCGCGGGGACGAAACTCAACGAAAAGGCACGAAACTCATCATTTGCTCGGAATAAGACTGAGGACAGTTGATTTTCTACGTTTTCGTTGAATTTCGTCCCCGCGCTCCTCAGTATTTTTCCGAGCCGAAAAACAGTCAACTGTATTCCTGTTTGTTTTTCATGTTTCTCTTGCCTCTGCTGGTGACCGGTTTTTGGTGTTGCCAGACGCACGTTGGTGGTAAACGGGAATAAAAGGCAAGAACAACCACTGAACGAGCTCAGTCCGTTGTTTCTCTGGCGACATCCGAAATTGCCGTGCAACACAGGGTTTTGTTCTTGAACGTTACGACCACTGTTCTCGAGACCCATCACTCTGTGGTGTATGTTTCGTCGGCGTTCAATAACCCTGACAAAATTTTAAGCGTTTTCTGTGTACAGTTTCAGAACGAGTCATTCATCCTCACAAGACACATGCAGTTTGACACGAACAATGATCAGTGACCGTGTACCCACCCCAACAGCACATTGAGTGCCTGTCTACTGCAAAAATTTCACCAAACATGTCGACCGTGAATGGTGTTGCACACACTGAAACATTCTCACGAGAATGATCGTTCTTCAGAAAACTCCGAATTGGATCATTCTGCGGAGATTTTTTACCGGTCGTGTGTTTTCATAAACAAATGCATGTGGTACATTCCATTTGTTGTTGCCAAATACAGTGCTCTGAACACAAGCTTTGTGCTGTCCTGAAAAGGTGCGTTTTGTATGTTGGTGACATCGGTTCCTATGACGACACTGGTCGAATCTCCATTGATGACAGGATGAAGGATGTCATCAAAATCAGCAGGTAAGCAGCATGAAAAACCCAAAAGCATTTTGGATGCTCTCAGATTGCACCTGTCGAAACAGAGGAAAGTTTTGATCTACTCGAACTCAGCGGTTCAAACAGTTTGTGTTGTTCCTGTTGAGGACGACGCGGCTGGAGAGGTTCCTCTCGCCTGTGTCATTCTGAAGGAAGACGGCCACGGAACAGGAAATCGTCAAGTTTGGTGAAAGTACCGGTTCTCGTATGTGCTGATCAACAAAGCAACGTGAGGCCAAGAAACAATCCAGCTGCTGGACTTTTCTCACAGAAACTTTTCTTGCCTTGACAAAAACGCCTGTTTTCTCTTCTTTCAGAGATTTGGCTCATTACAAGTGGCTTCGTGGCAAGGTGAAGTTCATGAAGAAGTTTCCACTCACTGGTGGTCTGGGGAAAATATTGAGACGAGAATTGACAGGTCGGATTGGAAGCGAGTTTCAGCAGAAAGCACCACGATGGCGCGTCACTGTCCAATTTGTCGGGAGATCGACTTTTTGTCATTCACTTCAGTGTGCGAGAGTATCTCTCAGAATGAACTCAAAAACACCTTTTTGCCGAAATTAATGACAGCAACACGACAAGCACCACTTGTGAGACAAACACCAAATAGAGAACTTATCTGTTTGATCACGCCAGGGTCTCTGCATTCTGTCGAGTGAACGACCGAAATACGAGTATATAGGAGTACAAATAGAAGCGATCTACTTTCCGTCTGGTCGACTCAAGATGTCTGTTTTGAAAAGTAGACACGAGGACCAAGAAATTCCAGAAAAGGATTTCTACAGCTTTGTGTTCCAAGGATATGAAAAGTGTCTGGACAAAACAGCTGTTGTGAGTATGCATGCTCTTCCACATGAACCACTGTTGAAGATGTTCACTGCCGCTTTTTGACATCCTTGCCGTGAAAAGGCCAGCAAAGTTGGCTTTGTACGTGTGTGTGTGTGTGTGTGTGTGTGTGTGTGTGTGTGTGTGTGTGTGCGTGTGCGAATAAGCAGACGTGATGAATTTTTGATGGAATATTTAGTTTGCCTGTCGTGCAGATTGATCATGCCACTGGAGAGAGAGTAACCTACGGGTCGCTGGTTGCCATCATCAAGAAGCTTGCATTCGGCCTGCACAAGCAAGGAATCGGCCAGGGAGATGTCGTTTGTTTCTTCGCTGAAAAGTCCATACTTGGCGTTGCTGTCATTTTCTCACTTGCTAAACTTGGAGCCATCATGACACCATGCAGACCGTCACACACTGCAAGTGAGGAAGTTTCTTTCGCAGAGCAACGAACTCTCGTTCTTGCCGGTCATTTCGTCTTGTGTGGACCTGTTTGCATTCGTCTTGACGCAAAGGGTTTTTTTTGCAGGAGAATTGAAAACTCAGCTTGTAAATTCCGGAAGCAAGCTGCTGATCTGCGACAAACATCTGGTGGCGAGAGCGACCGCGGCAGTGAAGGAGACGCCTGGGGTCCAGGTAGATTTCGTTGCTCAATCTGCGTTTGACGCCACCAACCTCAGTCACAGTTTCGCTTGTAAACATCCTGCAGAAGATTCTGACCGTTGCTGCTGAAGAAGGGCACGAGAGTTTAGAACGTTTGGTGGCGCAACACGATGCCACTGGTGAAGCACCAAAAGTTTCGATCGATCCGAAAAAGGACCTGCTCGCCATAATCTATTCCTCCGGAACCACGGGCTTGCCGAAAGGAGTCAAGATTTCGCATTTCAACATGGTGGCGCACGGGATAACAACCAGGTTGGTTTGTGTCCATTTCAAGAAGTCTGAGGAGGTGACAGTGCTTCTGTGTTTCGCTGAGGAATTTTCGGTTCAGTGAGACTTTGAAGAACACCAGGCTCTCGATCACGTATTGGTCCATTTGTGTTTCATGAATTCTTCAGCCATGCGAGTATGAAGTTCTTCGCAACCGACGTTTTTCTCCAAATCGCTCCGCCGTACCATATCGCTGGCTTGATGTACATGACAACCTTGCTGCACACCAAGAAGATTCTGGTTTTGTGTGAAGCCACATCGTTGCAGGAGTACATGAAAATAGTCAAGCAATACGAGGTTTGTGTGTGTATTTTCTGAACTTTTTTCGCCGTTGGGAAATCAAACCAGCGTCGCGGATGGTCGTCTGGTGCTGTGTTGCTGTATAGACATGTTGAGTTCCTTCTTTTTTATTTGTAAGCCGAGAATAATTCCAAAAAACCGCAAAAGCTTACAACTTGACTGGTCTGTGTTTTCTGGCTGTGAAGGTGATTGGTATTTGGGGAAACCTCTGATCAGTAAAAACTCTCAGACTTTCCTTGGTTATGGACCGATTGCCGATTTCTTCTTGATCCAGGCATCAAAAGGCTGTTGTGTCTTCTGTTGTGCTGGATTTTTTTCCTTTGTTGTTTCCAGATTACGTCGGTGGGCGTCTTTGCGAATCATTTGATTGAGTTGTCCAGGCTTTCGCAGGAAGCTCTGGGCAAGTTTGGGCTGGACTTCAGCAAAGTGATGTTGTTCACTGGAGGCACCATCTTCAATGCGGTCAACTCCAACCAGGTTCTGGCCAATGCCAAACCGAAGTGTCTGATACAGGCGTACGGCAGCACAGAATGCGGTTTTGTGACCACCGACGATGAAGAAGACTTCGTTCCAGGTTCAGCTGGGTTGGTTGCCCCAAACACCCTGTTAAAGGTATCAAACAACATGCAAGATGTTCTCAATTTAAAAACTTTGTTGAAAAGGGAGGAGCGAATCCATAATTTGGTCCCGGGGCAGGGGGGCACCCTCTCAGGAGTGCCAATTCTACTTTGAAGAATCTGCTTGCTGAAATCATTTTTCATTTCGCGGGCTTCAGGCGTCCCAGGGGTCTCCTGGCTTCCCCCCGGTGTGAAGTGTGTCATGTGTTTGAGAAGTGTGGTGCTTTTGCAGAACTTTGTAGTACGTAGTTTCACAGGGTCTGATCGCATTGGATATGGTAATTTTCGGTTCCCAAAATAAGTGACAAAGTGGGTTTGAGTGCAAGTTCGTCTATTTTTGGGGCAACGGGAGTGACAACAAGAAGAAGAGTTCAAAAGAGTGCCAGACTGTTAGAAATATTGCTCGTCCTAAACTTGAGTTCATGCTGCTTTTGCGAGATCGTTGACATCAACACGAAAGACACACTCGGGCCACATCAGTCAGGAGAAATATGGGTCAAAGGACCAAGTGTGACCTTCGGTTACCTGAACAATGAGAAGGCCACAGCGGACGCTTTTGAGGACGGTTGGTTCAAAACAGGTGACTGTGTAGTGAGCATGAAATGCAGATGGGAAAACAGAATCACACTTCGCGCTGAAAGTATAATGGGCATAATGTTATTCTGCATCACAAAAACAATTTTCTTGCAGGGGACGTTGGGTACTACGACGAAACTGAGCACTTGTTCATTGTTGACAGAATCAAGGATGTCATAAAGTATAAAACAATGCAGGTGAGAATATTTTGTTGACACAAAGTTGGTCTCCTCACCATTCCTTTGCTTTGACAAAATCTATCCACGTCAATTCAGGTATCGCCGTCAGAAATTGAGGAGGTGATTTACCAGCATTCAGCAGTGAAAGCGACTTGTGTTGTCGGTGTTGAGAACGATGAGGCCGGAGAGGTGCCTCTCGCCTGTGTCATCCTGAAGGAAGGGCAAACAGTTTCTGAAGAAGAAATTATCCAGCTGGTCGCAGGTTGGCGTCCTTGTACGTCTAGAATGTAGCTCAACAAAAACCAGCGCAGTGTCAACTTTGGGCACACGCGACATGCAGTGCGTTTCACTCAGGAACGTGAGGCCGCGCGCCCTGTTCGCTGCGGACTTATGATACGCACTTGGGAAATCATTTCTGTGACCGAACGCGTTGGTGAGAGAATACCATATAACCTTCCCGAAAATTCAGGGTTTCAAATGAAACACTATTTATGAGGGCACACACATAACCAACCCCAAGATTTCTTCTCATCTTTTGGCGTCTTTTGACATCGGTATTTTTCCTTCTCAGATCATCTGGCCGATTACAAAGACCTACGCGGTGGAGTGAGGTTCATACAGGAGTTTCCTCTGACTGGCATCGGAAAGGTGTTGAGACGAGAGCTGAGAGACCAAGTCATAGCAGAACTGAAACAGAAGTAAAGCGATTGGTCTGCTGGGGCCAACGCTCCGTCTTTTTCTGACCATCTGCAAAGACAACTCAAACGCAGAAAGCGCGTCGCCAGAGGCACGCCGCTTCCTATCATCTCAGTGGAACCAACTTTTGAAACTTGGCAGCGCAGAATCTGCGAAAAGTTTTGGCAAAACCTAAGGCTCTGACTGTATCAATAAACGTTCCCTTTTCCTTGGGCACAAGCTGGAGTCGTATTAGCTGTCATATCAATGACAAATAAAATGTACCTTTGATCTTTACATCTTGAAATCTGTTCTTTGTCCGTGAGTTTCTTTCAGTGTTCCTCCACCAAGAAAGGTGTCGATGTTTGCGGATGCAATGTTCGTCACATTCAACGTCTGATTCATTTTATGAGATAAGGCAGTGAGCAGGTTTCTGTCATTTGAGTGAGTTTGCTTCCACAAAGCCGTGTATCGATCACGAGACCTCAGTCAGAGTCAAGAGCTGTCAAGAGTACTCGACTTGATTGCGACCTCGCAGGACCTAGTTTGGCGTGGACGGTCTGCGTGTATGTCCCATCAAATCGACACTTCAAGCTCGCTCTGCTGGTTTCGTGCGCCATTTCGAAGAATCTCGGGATTCCCTGAAAGGAAAAAATGCCAATTTTGAAAAGCAGACTCTCTGATGTGGACATTCCAGGAGACGTCGACCTGCACAATTTTCTCTTCAAAGATATTGAGGAGTGCAGAAACAAAACAGCCATTGTAAGTACTCGCACAAGGATCAGATCGATGATAAGCATTGGGTGCCAACAGCTAAAAAGTCCAAAAGCCACGGTGAAATATTTGTTTTCCCATCTTTTGCGTTGGTTTGAGATTTGTCCGAGCATTCACATTGTTATGTGATATATGAGGCACAAATCCACCTCACTTGCACCCGCACTCTGCGTGGTGGAGGCCATACGAGTATTTCTGCTGCGCGTTTACATTTGAGAAGTTGACCATCTCTGCTCACGCTGCACGCAGACAGATGACGCGACAGGGGACGAGGTCACGTACGGAGCGTTGGTGGACACGATCGACAGACTCGCGTCCGCTTTCCATGCCAAGGGAATCCGGAAGGGCGATGTGGTCTGCGTCTATGCTGAGAAGTCCATCATCGGAACTGCTGCGATCTTCGCTCTCTTCAAGTTGGGAGCTGTGATGACACCTTGCAGACCCTCACACACTCCAGGTGAGAGTTGCGAAATGAATGAAAATGTTCAGGTGCACTGATTGCTTCAGATCATTCCCTTTGTCAACAACTGAACCTTTTGACTTTCTGCAGGAGAGTTGTGATTTTCTGGCAATGTTGCACGAGCAGGTTCATTTGCAGGGGAATTGGCAATCCAATTGCAGGATTCTGACTGCAAGTTACTGGTGGCAGATAAACACCTCGTAGAAATTGCAACAGCCGCCGTCACGAAAACTCCTGCAGTCAAGGTGTGTGTGTGTGTGTGTGTGTGTGTGTGTGTGTGTGTGTGTGTGTGTGTGTGTGTGTGTTTCTGTGTGTGTGAAAGTCAAAACTTACAAGTGTCCCAAAAGCAATTATGCGCGGCATTCAGCCTGTGCCTTTGCTCTGCAGGAAATTTTTACCATTGGTAAAGTCGACGGATTTGAAAGTGTGGAGGAACTTGCGCAAACTAGCTCAGCCGAAGCAAGTCCAGAAGTACAAATCAACCCAAAGGAAGACCTGCTGTGCATGATTCATTCCTCGGGAACCACAGGCCCGCCGAAGGGAGTCATGCTCACCCACTACAACATCATTGCCAATTGCATGCTTTTGGGGTGAACGATTCGATCAACACGCAGTGTTCGCAAGTGTTTTCCTTCACAAGTTGTCTTTTGTTCCTGGGGTCTCTGTCAATTCATGTTGTTTCTTGCAGCGACCCACGCCAAACAGTTTTCCGTTCGACTGATGCCATAGCACAGAGCGCTCCACCGTACCACATGGCAGGACTGCAGTTCACATCGATGGCTTTTTATACCAGAAAAAAGATAGTCTTGCAAAATGTCCTATCAATTGCGGAATACCTCAAGAAAGCCGAGAAGTACAGGGTCGGTATCTTCAAACGATGAGCGAAACTACGTAGTGTCCGGTGCGAATTAACCTGACGTTCTTCCACAACAACAGTAGAAAATTTCTGCCTGCAGATAAAAAGCGTCTTCATGCTTCCCAATCATCTGCTGGAGCTTTCAAAACAGCCCTCTGAGCAGATAGCGCAGTGGGGCGTGAACTTCAGCGACCTCACGTTGTTCACGGGAGGAAGCCCTTTCAATGCGACCAACACTAGAGAAGTATTGGCGAAAGCGAAGCCGAGGGGCCTGGTGCAGGGGTACGGCAGCACGGACGGAGGATTGTTCACATTTGATGATGTGGATGACTTCGCACCAGGTTCTGCAGGTCTAGTCGTACCCAACACGCAGATTAAGGTTGGTCAACAATAACGACTGAGTGCAAGACAGCGAGCTTCGTTTGTGTGTTCATGTCCATTCAAAAATGTTCTTGTAGATTGCAGATTTGAGGACGCGGGAGACCCTGGGACCACACAAGAATGGAGAAATTTGCGTCAAGGGACCAACTGTATCCAAAGGATACTTCAAAAACCCCGCAGCGACTGCAGATTCAATAGAAGACGGGTGGTTCAAAACAGGTAAAGCGCTTTCACCTACTGCGCCAGATTTTGCACAAATGTCACCAGCAAACAAACAATTCTCCCATGTCGTGCATCTTTTCCACGTTGCAAATCTCCAAGAATAGGTCCAGAAACGGAAACGTTCAACATTTTACGACAGGTGATGTTGGTTATTACGACGACAGTGGCCACGTCTTTATTGTTGATCGGCTGAAAGACGTGATCAAGTACAAGACCATGCAGGTAAAAAAAGATTTCAATGACGATTTAACAAAAAACATGTGTGTTGTTGTCTGAAAACGACTTCAGGGTTCGGTGCGGGGGAGGGAACCACCAGACGAGATCTGATCTGAACTTGAGTTCCGTTGTGCAAAGTTGGCACCAGCTCTTCATGGCGGAAATTTCTTTTGACAGAGGAGGCCAACAGCTCCTTGCCATGTATGGATCCAGCTGTGCATTCCGCAACATTTGTTGATACGTGTATCCTTTGTTTCTGAACAGGTGGCTCCATCAGAAATTGAAGAGGTGATCTACACACATCCCAGTATCGCTAAAGTTTGTGTGGTTCCTGTGGAGGATGATGATGCAGGAGAAATACCACTGGCCTGTGTTATTCTCAGAGAGGGACAAACTGCTACTGAGGAGGAAATTGTCAAACTTGTGCAAGGTTAGAAACACAATATCCCCTCAAATGTTGAAGCTGTTGCTGTTTTGCTTGTTCCTGTTGGTCCCAAAACTTGCAGTGATACAAGTATCATTAATTTGTATTGAGTTCTCTGTCCTTCTCTTCAAACTAAAAACTATTTTACTTCAGCAAGAAAAAATTCCATCCTGTAAAGTTCTGGGGTACTTTTCAAGACCCACCAGAACATTTCTGATTTATTTGAATACAAATGCATTGTAATACAACCAAGGGGTTCTCAACCTTCCAAGTAGGTTTGTGTATATATATATTTGGTTGACAAAGACCAAACGTCAATGCAAAGAATTTATTTTTGTCTCAGAACACCTAGCAGAGTATAAACGCTTGAGAGGTGGAGTGAAGTTTTTCAAGGAGTTTCCTCTGACGGGCCTCGGGAAGATCATCAGGAGGCAGCTTCGAGACATGGTGCAGGACGAGAGAAACAAGAACGCAAATTAAATTTTTCGTTCCATCAGAAATAAACTTTGACAACTGTTCCATCGAAGAGACAGTGGTGTTTGTTGGTGGTTTCTTTTGTGACTGAAGCGCCTGAAGACCTTTCGTTTGTGGGAAACGCGGGTGGTCTTTTCACAACGCTGTGTGCATTCGGATCGAAACAACATTCTTTGTACTGAAGGAACCTTGGCTTCCATGCTGTGCGAAATTTTCGCACACAAATGTTATCATCCAAAACTTCGGGTTGCTGCACTTGAGTAGCTCCCCGCTGTCAGGAGTGTTTCGAGTTTGCGAGTGCTCAGAGCTGTCAGAGTGAGTGGTGTCACAGAAGCTTATGGTGAAATGTGTGCTGTGACCTGACTTTCTTGAGGAGAACAAGCTAGAACCGCGGATGGGGTCGTCCTTTAACCATGCAGACCTCTTGCTCGCCAGACCATTGCAGGCTGCGTGTTCCAGATCGCAGCTCAGAGCGAGTCTTCCGGTGGGTTGACCAACTCTTCGATGCGTCTCTACCAGTTCTGTTGTCTTTGAAGCAATGTTTCAATTTTTGAGGGCGCAGCCAAACTGTCAGCGGGATTCCTTTCCAACCGAACAACTTTTGAGTTGGTGCAAAGATAATTCGTTCACATTGACACTGATAAGACAGTTTGTTGAACCAGACACGTGGGACCTGGGAACAGTGGCGGAGTTCACCGTGAATTGGTCACAAGTGACAGTTTCACATCCAAGGATACTTGACACTTCCTTGTCGACCACACGAGTGGGAAAGGCGAAAGACAGTCAGACTGACAAAGCACAGCTTGAATACTTACATCTGTGGGAAGAACAATGTCGATTTTGAAAAGCAGATTTGATGACTTGGACGTACCTGAAGACAAAGATCTTTTCACTTTTTTGTTCGAACGAGTTGAGGATTATGCTGGGACGACAGCCATTGTAAGTTTACCTGGTGTTTAGATTACCTCTCTGGTTCAAACTTTTTGCTTGTAACTTCTGATCCTTGGGTGAGGCTATCTTCATGAAATACCTGTGCAACAAACTTAAGAGCTCAGTGATTCCGTTTTTCTTCCATGCAACCAGATTGATGATGCAACAGGGCAAGAAATCACGTACGGATCACTGGTCAAAGCCATCAACTCGCTGGCATCAGTTTTCTCTGAGAGAGAGTTGCAAAAGGGAGATGTCGTTTGCATATTTGCTGAGAAGTCCATTGTTGGAACCGCCGCACTCTTTGCGCTCTTCAAACTGGGGGTTATTGTGACGCCATGCAGACCGTCACACACTGCAAGTAGGTCTGTTATTTTTTGTGGATCCGTGAGGCACCATTCGACTGCGATATAAGTGTGAGTGCGACAATCTCCTGGCAGCCTGAACATCCAGGGACAAATGACAAAACGTGCAATGTTGCGAGCAACCTGTTTGCAGGGGAACTGGCGGTGCAGCTGCAGAACTCCCGCAGCAAAATGCTGGTGTGTGACAAACACCTCCTCGCCACTGCCGAAGACGCCGCGAAGGATTCTCCAACAACTCAGGTGACACTCAGTGTTTGGAAAGAGTCTCTCCTGAACGCTCGACTTCAGATGTTGTTCTTTGTAACTTGTTGTTCGTTACGTTCCTCAGCTTGAGACTTGACGATGTTGTATTGCATTCAGAAAATATTAACCATTGGCCGAGTGGACGGATTTGAGGACTTGGAAACACTGACCCAAGCACACAGTACTTGCACCAAAGTGCCAGACGTGAAAATTGACCCAAAAGAAGATGTCCTGGCAATCATCTATTCGTCTGGAACCACAGGTCTACCCAAGGGAGTCCTCATCACCCATCACAACGTTGTGGCGAACACTGTCGTTTCCAGGTAGATGAAGTATGATTTTCTCTCTCCATGTCTCTCTGCTTCTCTTTCATTTTTCTCCTTTACTCAGTCTGCGCGTGCTACAATGGATCCACAAACTTGTTGTCAAACTGCTGCACCACTCTTTTTCAGTGATCTTCGAGTTAAGTTTTTTACCACGGGAGTTTTGCCTCAGACAGCCCCGCCATACCACATCGCAGGTCTCTTGTTTATTTCCATCGCCTTCTACACCAAGGAGCTTCTCGTTCTCTACGACGTCAAATCTGTTGTTCATTACCTGCAGCGAGCCAAGCACTACAAGGTCGGGTTTCGTGCTCTCGACAGTCCGGTGGCATAACTGCTGCACAAAGCAGCGAAAAATCAAACATGAAATCAACCTGCAATTGACTTTGTGTGACAATGTAGGAACTGATTCGTGAGTCTTTGCTTGAAACTGTCCTCGAAGCCCGATCCTGGAGAGGACACGTATCTTTGCCAGTTTTACGCAAAATCTTTGACAATGACCACTTTGTTGCAAAACAATTCGTGCTCATTTTGTTTCAAATTCAGATGAAGAGTCTCATATTGTTACCCAACCAAATGCTGGAACTATCAAAGATCTCCAAGGAAGAAATAGACGGGGTGGGGCTCGACTTTTCAGACATGATGATTGTAACCGGTGGGAGTGTCTTCAGTGCCACCAACACCAATGAGATTTTGGTGAAAACTGGACTAAAATCCATCGGGCAACTCTACGGCTGCACTGAGAGCTCATTCGTTACCATTGATGATGCAGACAACTTCTGTCCAGGGTCGGCAGGACTCGTGATCAACAACGCTCAGATCAAGGTAAATTCAGAAATATGATTGATATTTCTGTCGCCAGACAGGTTTCCCCTTCCCCCCCAAAAAAGTCAAGAACAAGGTATTTCCCTCAGTGACACTGGAGTGTTGGTCACTCATTCATTTGAAAGCTTGTTGATTTGCAGATCGTAGATCTGAGTACCAGAAAACCTGTCGGACCTCACGAGAGCGGCGAGATTTGCGTCAAGGGACCTGGTGTTGCGAAGGGATACCTCAACAATCCCACAGCCTCAAAAGACATGCTTGAGGATGGCTGGCTCAAAATGGGTAAAACATTAGAAACTTTTTTGAGTTGGTTTTTCACTTGCCAAGGTCTTTTGCGAGGCCTTTCCAAATAATGTGGCGTGACATGCATTCCTCTGCTGAGGCCAAATCTTGAAATGTGACAAAACTGTCGGTGGGTGTTGAGGGGGTCATTGTGGTGTCCTTTTCGACCCGCCTCGAAAACAGAGAGTTGGTTGAGCACAATCTTTGGATCGTGATTCTCCTGCTGAGTGCGTCGAGTTCTGCCCAATGTCCATGGCATGCAATGAACGCTCGTACTGAGTGAAGAAGTATGAACAAGTTGGCGTTGCAACTGTGTCTTTTCCTGCAGGAGACATTGGTTATTACGATGAAAGTGGACATGTTTATATTGTCGACAGACTGAAAGATGTGATCAAATACAAGATCATGCAGGTGAGCAAAACATGACAGTCATGCGATCTGGAAATATTGAATTGTCTGCCGAAGTGACAGCAAGAACAGGGTGGTTCCACTGTGTCGTTCCTCAAGACGTGAGATGTCACAAGTTACACCGTGGCCTAGGCCATATTTTTCACCTCCAGGGGTGTTTATGCATTCCAAACTTTCCTTCCATTCAGGTGGCTCCATCAGAAATTGAAGAGGTGATCTACACACATCCCAGTATCGCTAAAGTTTGTGTGGTTCCTGTGGAGGATGACGATGCAGGAGAAATACCACTGGCCTGTGTTATTCTCAAAGAGGGACAAACTGCTACTGTGGAGGAAATTATCGAACTTGTAGAAGGTTTTGTACTTGTACTGTGAATTTGCAAACATTTCAGATGAAAACATGAGTATTTGAACCATTTGAAAAAGAAAAGGAATCAAGACAGGAGGCAATTTCTTTCTGCAGAGAACTTAGCAGACTACAAACACTTGAGAGGTGGAGTGAAGTTTTTCAAGGAGTTTCCTCTGACGGGCCTCGGGAAGATCATCAGGAGGCAGCTTCGAGACATGGTGCAGGACGAGAGAAACAAAGCGAAAATGATGAAAACTTGAACCCTTGTTGCTTTTCGCGCCGGTGCAACGTGAAGCCAGTTTTACAAAAAAAAAACTGGCGAAACCACTGGAAACAAAATGAATAAAATTCCACCAAAATTCAAACGACAGGAACACTTCAAACCATTACTGCGGAGTTGTTTTGTTTTGCATTTGCGAATAAACTGTACAATACAAAAGCGAAAGTGAACCATTTGATGGCTTTGAGTCACACAAGGAAGGAAAATCCACAGGAGGACTTGGCAATGTGCTTCCTGTGCACATGCCTGAAGAAGTTTACACTGCCATCCCACATTCCAAGGGACGAAGTCCAAGACAAAGAGTTCACAAAATTTTGCAGAAGACCATTCAATGACAAGTGGAAATTTGCGGAAAACACTTGGTGAACCATTTGCAGGCAACGTTTGGCTTCTTGTTTTGGCCACATGCAGGACTCAGACGACTCGGATTACGTACAAAGGAAACCATCTGACTACGGAACAGAACTTTGTGTGTGCGTCGCGGAATGTGAATCCTCAATCCGGTTTCGCTTACAAAGGAGAGCCGTTTTGATGGCTTTCCTCAGCGCGGAGTTGCCATAGGCGTACAGCAGCGGATTGAGTGCGCTGTTGAAGTGGCTCAGCCAAACACACACGAGCACGGCGGGCAGGTGCACGAATCCCGTCCACAGCGTGATTGCGTTCAGAGTCTCCAGTGGAACCTGTGTGGACAACATGCCAGAATTGTCAGGACGTTATTGTGTGCTCGTCTTTTTGTTGTGTCATTTTGAACAATACATAATTTGTGAACGACATTGTTACCCAACACAAGGCAAACAACCCGATGACCAAGGCGAATTTCTTGGCGGCTTTCAGCTCCCTGCGGACAGAAGTCTGATCACTTGAAGCACTGTTCACCTGCAGAGAAATTCAGTCTGCACTCTGTTCCTGAGAAGCTTCTCAGATCTATCTGCGAGTCAAGCTTAGGCATTGAAATATGACTCGATTCTTTGAAAGGAAACTTCTGAAGACCACTGGAAACGACTTTGCATGAAATGATTACTGTTCCAAAGGTCAGTGCAAACTCCACCTGCAGGGAGGCGATATCCCTGATCTGAGCTTTTACGATAGTGAAAATGTAGACGTAGATGAGCGCCATGATGACCAGCGGAGTCAGAATGAAGCCCAAGTAGTTGAAGTAGACCCTGTAGCGGAAGTCGATGACTTGCACAAAGCCACAGTCAGCATCGTCTTTCCAACCCAGGTTCCAACCCATCGGAGTCAGCCCAACCTGCAGGAGGTTCGTGCATAACTTATGCATTCAGTAGAACATCAAACAGTGTCTTTTCTTGGCAAGAGTTTCTTCGTCTGGAACAGTGAACACAGACATTCAGAGGAAATGTCAAATGTGGGCGTGCACATCAAAAAAAAAACCAAATTCAAAGGAAATGTGAAAAAAGCAGAAGTACAATGAGTGCACACGAGAAACGTGCTGATTTGATCTTACGACTGTTCCCAACATCCAATTGAAACTGGAGACAATCAGCGCCTTGGAAACCGTGAAATTTTTGTGGTACCAAAAAGGGAACTTGATGGCAATGAAGCGCTCCACAGCAACAGCCAACAGACTGAAGATTGAGACCTGCAAAAATTTACAATGCAGCGTCGCTTTGTTTGGTAGCACAAAATCAGAGGATAGGATCTCCTAATTCAATCATTTCTTCTGTCTGGTACATGTACAAAAGATTTAGAAAAAGGATGATGTAAACTTGCATACCTGTGTCAGAATGATTATCATGCAGTTGAGAAGCAAGCATGCATGAAAGTTGCGTGGAAGTCCGAACAGCGTCACGATTACACAAGGAATGCCAACAAACCCGACACAGGCGTCTGCGAGCGCCAAGCCGCCGATCAGGACGTTCGTCACAGTCTGAAGACAAAGAGTCAAATGTTGCTTTGGTTCAACTTCTGTACGAGCATATGCGGTGAATTTCCTTGATTCTGAACACCAAACACGTTGTTTGAAATTTCGAATTTATAAGATACAAAATCAGCTGTTTGCAGCAGTCCCAGTTGAGGATTGGACCGTTGGGCTCAAGACGGGAACAAGTATCGATGTGATGAGGATATTTCGCCCACATCTCCCCAATTCAGAGCAATCCGAACACGGTATTGAGTGAGAATAAGGTTGCAATTTCTGTTTCTTCTTGAGTAGACTGGCCTTGGCAGTGTTCAAGTGATTACGAGTGTCACTGTGTTCGCTACTTCGTTTTGAAGATGAAATCTCCAATAATTTCATACCATTCGCACCTTGTTGCAATACACCTTCTTACGTGCGAGTATCGATAAGATCTTTGCTTTTCTGTTTTTAATTGCACGTCACAGCTCACCTGCAGAGACTTGTTTGCCCACAAAGTGTACAGGACGATGACATTTGCAGCGGCGGCCAGAATCGCGATCACGACTTCCGTCGCAACATTTGCAATTTCCAAACCGTTCATCTTGAGAATCTGTAATCTCCAGGTCCCGACAGTTGTATCTCCAGGAGCCTTCTACCTGTGCGCTGCGGAAACATGCATTTGTGCAAAATTGACACCTAGCGCACGAACAGAAATGGGGAAGCTTTGAAGGAAACTGCGAAAACAAAAGCATTCTTTCGCAGCTCCCAGGAAATCCCAACATCACATGTCAATTCTCGAAGAGATGCCCGACCAAACATCTTCGCAGAAAACGTGCCGTGAGATTTTGTCGGTGAAGTGAATATGCGTGAGATCCTTGAAGCTGTTTGGGCAACTGTTTCACAAAAAAATCATATATTTCCACAGGAACGTCTGTCGAGAGAAGACGTTCTGGCTCGTCGTGGGCCAATTCAACTGGGCAGCCAAAGTGGTGAATTTTTTTCAGAACGACGGTGGGCACGGGCCCTGGGTCTGTTCTGAATTTGTGAGAAATGCCTTTGTCGCTGACTGCACCGCGCCTGAGGCATCCCTGCTTCTGCAGCATTGCCAATTGTTCGCATGAGAGTGCTTACTTTTATGGGTGCTTGATGTGTTCATTCTTGCAACATTACAAAAGGATCGTTGTTGCATGGAGCCTTCGTGTACTGGTAGATGCTTCCACTGAGAACCGGATCGACACAATTCAAACGAATGGTAATTTTATACTTATCAATGCTTTGCTGCGAATTCCCATCTGTTCTCACCTGCTCTCGACAGCTCACTCAATACATTGTGCCGGTCTACACACAGAACGGGTTCTGGCGCCGTTTGTTCGTTTCCGTTGAGAGATAGTTTCTTGAACAGGCATAAAATTTCCGATTGTCGCGCAAAAAGAAAAGATCCTGCTCTGACTTCTGTTGGTGTTGTTCCAAAGTGTCGTTGACGATCCCATCCAGTGGAACCAGGATTGAGTTTGAAATCCGGTGTCTCAGGACCAGGCTTCGACCAGCATTCCGCCGGCGGAACGTGAATTTCAGGACCAGACAACGACATCGTGGTGTGGTCCTTTCCTTATTCTTGTACCATGTACCCACCTGGTAGCAGGTAGGAACATAGTCCTGAAATTGTAGGACCATGTTCCGCCGGCGGAACGTGGTCCTGGTCGGATCCTGGTCCTGTTACAACGCAGACCAGTCAGGCCCGATTGGTCCGTCACGAGCAACATTTTCGTTTATCATGCAGGAACCCCTGATCTCAGGCCACTTGTTGGATACTCCCTCAAATCACAATTCAGACAAGCTGAAAATGCCAAGAAAGTATGACAAAAGAGCAATTGTGATGCAGCAATAGTTGTCACTCGTACGAGCAGCCAGGCCGGTTTGGTGGCCAACAGAGATGGAGCTGTTTTTGCAGGCCTCAGCCAGGTTTGGTCCCATGTTCAGGATCACCACCCAGATCTAGACATGACCAATGACCACGGATAAGTTCACGTTTTCGAACAAAAGCATTTCCAACAACTACTGAGAACTTTCTTTCAGTTTCCTGCCTGTGGTTTCCTTCCGCATAGCAAGTTGGTGCACAAAAAGGGGGAAAACATCTGCGATTACACGGAAGATTGCACTCCACAAAGGAAGTTTCCCACTGCCACATTGTACGAACGTTCTCAACGGAACAACATTTTCCACACCCATCGGTGTCGTTCGATTTTGAGCAAACTGCCAACCCGGATCACCACGCATTGGTGCAAATAAGACGCGTGATTCTATTTTTCTGAAGAAACCTCTGAATTAAACCCAGCGTCGCCTCCCACGATCGAGGAAGGATACCCAACATTGCGTTCATTGACTTTTGGCGCGTATTTCACTTCAATCACTTCACTTCAAAACGTGTTCATCACCCTTGCATGCACTTGTTTGCAATTGTCTGGAGCACTTCGGAGCCTGTGACGAACTCTTTCGTTCTTCGAAAATGATGTATTTGACGGTTTGACACCCAAACATTCTGCAAGTCGGGCACGAGTGAATGGAGCTGCAGTGGTCACAAAAAGATGGCAATTCACTCGGGCCGGGTAGTGGGAGTTGCTTTGGTGATCAGAAATAAATGCAGAATTTTGCATTCGTGCTTGCCCGCACGCAAGAAACTAGAATTTGCTGACAACTTGATCTCTGCGAGCTCCAGGTGGTCTTCAACAACGACGTTTTCATGTTGGAAGCTTGTCCTGCAGCCGGCGAATCCATTCGCTTTCCCACAAATGCCTCAAAAATGTCTCTGTTCTCTTTTATTTGTGTTTTAACACTTGACGCTCTCGGTAAGACCCGTCCAGTTTTCCAGCCAGGTACTGAAGCAGGTTTTTCTTGTACTCGTCCCACTCCACCTGGAAAGAAGAACTGCATCAAAACAATGCACGCACGATTACGAACTGTATTCAATGTCAAAAAAAGACGTCCGTTAAAAGACATGAAGAATGGACCTTTGTTTGAAGGTTTTGTTGCAGAGTCTGCAGTGTCGGGTAGTATCTAATGAGACGTCGCACAGCCTTCTTCACCAAGTCGTTCGCGTGTTTGGCGAAAAACGTCTTGGAGAGCATTATGCATTCGGCTCCGTTGCTTATCTAACGTGCATGGGACAATTTACTTGGCAAAATCTCCAACAAAATTTGATGGACCACATTTGACCGTTCATTCGGGGCCTTTCTGAGTGAAAGCAACGTACGACTCTTATCCTCTGCGTCCAAATTTCGCGAATTGTACTCACCAAACTAACAGAGATTTGAGGAATTCCCATTTCATGTTCAAACTGCACTGAGGACAAACCCTGGAGAAACAAAATTTTAAGTGTTCTGGAATGTCGTGTTCGACACAGAAACCCCAAACATGTAGCCGGAACCCCTTCGTTTCGTGTGGACGGAATGTGAACAAACCGCTCAGTTCCGAAAAGTTGGTGCAGATGTTGTGCACAAACTGCATGCAGGTACGTATTTTCACTCACAAACACATCTCTGGGCTTCAGAACCTCCACTTGAACAAACGTTGGTGCATCTTGCGCCGTTTCTCTTGTTGGTTTCATCTCCTTGATGACTTTGGTGTCAGAGATCTGGATGAGGACAAGAGGACACGAGCTTGATTTCATTTGTCAGATTGCATGATGCATAGTTTTCAGAGAGAATACTACTCTGATGAGTGGTCAATCCAGAGTTGTGACAGAGGTTCTGACTGGAGTCCAAAGCCTGCAGTCAGACCCAGGGAGCCCAAACCAAGTTGTGTACTGTGGACTGATTTACACGAAAGGAGGTACAAATCTGCCCAATGGCAGCCAGCCAAAAAGACAAAAAAAAAGTATTGTTCTTTCTTTCGCTCAAAGGGCCAGACCTTCGCTGCCATTGTCGCTGGAGGACTCCGACGCCGCTCCCAACAACCAAATCAGAGTGGGTCTGAAGATTTCGCATTCCAGAAATGGATTTTCCAAGAATAATTTTCAAAAGCCCGGTTTGAACAATCAAAACAGCTTGCATGTGCCCGCCAAAAAATCTCACCAAATACGCTCTGTTGGTTGGAATGCTGGGAAGAAAACTTCTCGTGGAGGGAGAGTTTCCTTGTTCAGTCATTCTTTGGGGAGCTTTGTGGTGGATGTTCAGTGAACCATCTGAGGCCTCGTCGACGTTGGAGTCAACAAGTGGTGAGCGGCTCCTGTCTTGTACCATCAAGTGTTGATCTTCTGTGATTTCTTGAAACAGAGATACAAGACGCGTCTGTCAGTCTCGTTGAAATTTTCGAACTTCCTTGCACTGGGCATTCACTTTCCCACTTTCTGAATTGAGCACTGAACACAAACATTTTGTCGTGTCACTCATTTCTATCAGGTCAGTCAAACGCGACAAAGTCCTGACAGGTTTTTTGCCTTTACCCATTGCTCTGGGACAAACTCCTGACAGAACCAAGCTTCTTGGAGAAACAGCATAACGACGCTTTGGAACAGCAGTCCTCAGCTGTGTCAACACTTTGCCAGACCCCTGGATAGAGTTTGACAGCAGAGAAAAATACAGATCACATGTTATCTGCACGAAGAAATTTTCTTGTGATTGTCGTTGGTGTCAAATTGACAGTTTTGTCTGACACAAACCGTTTGAGGTTGATACGCACTGACTTGATGATGTAGAGCCATTCAGACTGTGAGCTGTCCTTCACCATGACGGAACCCCTCCTGTTGCACGAAAAGCATTGATCAAGTGAGGGCAGTGAAGGCAGGTTTTCTGCGAGCCAGGCAAAATCAAATCTCAGAACCTCACTTGAAAAAGTGAAACAAGCACATCTCGGGGCGTTCGAGAAGTCTTTCCACCGGCCATCCCTGCATAAACTCCAGTGCACTGCACACAACCAAATTTGAGACATTACAGATCGACATCATCACTCAAGCACAGGTGATGGAGCCTGTGGACCAACACTCGGAGCAGAGGATAGCAAAGTTGTTCCACCTGATAAACTTGATGTGATCAGGAACGTCATCAAATACGTTTCTGTTGATAAAAATATCAAAGAAATCATCTCTCCCAATAGCCAACAGCTGGACAGTGTCCTGACTGACAACTGTAGCGGTTCGCACTGAGTGATGCAGCAACGCCAGCTCCTGCAGAAGGGACAAACAAAACAAATCAGTTGCAGGCACAATTGTTCCTGACAACGCAAAACTGTTCCGAAGTTCATTGGAAGGAGGAGCCTCACTCCAAAACTTGTTCCTTTCTTCAAGATGCTAGCAGTGTGAAGTTGAGGCTCTTCCGTCTTCGGATTCTTTTCAACAATTCTCACAATTGCTGAAGAAAAACGAAAACAGGCATATCAATGTTCAACGGGCGTCGTCTATCGAAGCAAAGATTGACAGGAACAGATCCAGGAGTTGCTTCAATGGGCGAAGTGTTCAGATGTTATTCTGCACTGACGAAAACATGTGCAAAATAGGTGTACACCTTGCCCACTGAGAACAAAGTAGAAGTTTTCTGCCCAGTGGCCCTGTCTGATGATCACTCTGTTCGGCGGAATCCTGGAAGGTTCATAGTTCATGTGAGAAAACACGAGAAAAGTTCGCTGAAATAAACAAATTGGTGAAGGTTCTCGCAAATGAATGAATAACCGAAGAGACCATTTGGAGATCAAGCACGATTTTAGCCCGTAAACCAAGCAAAGAAACGAGGAATGAATGAACAATCTGACTCACTGCTGAAACCATGCGACCCTGCACAGCTTCTCTTGCATGTGCAAGGGATACTCAGCGAACGACTTCAGGTGCCTCAAGCCGAACAGAACCTGCACAAAGCAAAATAAAGAAAAACAAGGGAAATGAGCATCTGCGGAGCGAACGAAAAGAAAGACAACTTCAACGACGGAAACAGCAAAGGAAAATACAAACAGTTTGAATCTGTTCCGGAGTTCTGAGGTGGGAGGCTGTATTCAGGATCGCCTGCACTTCCTTGGTTATGTTAACCTGGAAAACACAGGCAGAAGGAGAAAATAATGTGTTGTCCCGCAACATGTAGCTTGCATAGTTTCTGAGTTGTTCACATGTACGATTGTCTTCACCTCTCTCCGGGCTTTGTAAAGAGACGCGTCAAAAGACAATCCTGTTTCTGCCAGTTTGGTCGCCAGATATGTTTCATTTGCGATTTCTGTGAAGCTTTTCCCAGTCGAATCATTGTTACCAACCCTTTTTTGAGAAAAGAGAATGTGCCGACGTGAAATAATTTGACGATCTCAAACGTGATTAAAATCGTCTTCGAGAAATTGCGAAGTTCACTTCTCGCTCAACGACGAAATCCACTTGAGAAGGATCATGACAAGTCTCGCGGCGTGTCTGAACTTATCCCTCGCCTAAAAATGCAAAAGAGTACAGGTCTGCATGCTGGTCACAATGCGAGGTGCTGTGTCCGTTTAGAAAGAAGTTTTGACTGTATGCTCCTGAACCCACTGCGAACATCCAAATCAATATTTGAATGACTATCCCTTCAGCTCACTTCACCAAACCACCCCTAAATGTCTCCCCCAAAACATCTCACGTCAAATCCAGGTCTGATGGGATTCTCCGCGAGTTCAGCAGTTCCAACTTCCTTCGGAACAAGGGGAGACGCGACGACTGGCGACTTCTTTGACGCTGTTCTTCGCGACCTTCTGAATCCATCCCTAGACGTGTTTTGTCGCGACAAATGCGCTCTGCTGCCGGTGCGAGGCCAAGTTCGGCTCAGCAGACTTGAGACGCCGTCCTCGGAGGCATTTGACGGCGTCCTCCTCAAAGTCGCTCGTGTCGCAATGGAAGGGAGAGTCCGCCAGGAGACGTCAGACCGAAACTCCTCGTCATTGAGATTTGCACTGGTTCTGCTCTTGTTCAAACTTGACGATTCTCTTGAAGACAAAAGTTTTGGTTTGATCCGCCTGTTTCTGTTGAGAGACGGCGGACACACTTCCATTTTTGCTGTGTCTGATTGCAATGGGCTGGAACGAACTTCACACGTGAAGGTGTTTGTCAATTGTTTACGGAGCGTCTACAAGCGCTTTAGCTGTGATCCACGCTTCGCACAATACCCGTAGTGTACAGAAACTGATACGTCTCACACGAAATAATCACCGTGGTGAACAAACTTAGCCAGAAATATCAAGGATATTACTTTCATGAAAGATCAAGACGTCGCTCACTTCAGACCACAGTGACCAGAGACGAAAAACTTGCAGGGGCGGATCTAGGGGGCATCCTCGCATCTTCAGCACCTGAGGAACGAGCAAATCTTCCAGGCGGGGCAAGTGGGGGAGTCGCGAACCCCCTAGATCCCCCATTCCTGTGTTCCCTACCCCACCCCAACCTTGTGGCATCAGTCGCAAGAAAATTGTTTTCCTTGTTTGGTTCGGTTGAAGTATCCTCCTTGGGGTCTCTGCCCCCTGGATCCGCCCCTGCAGGTATGCACCCTTCCTACCCCAACCCCAACTGGAAATTTTGTCATGAATTCTGCGGTTGACACAAAGGAGTTGACACTCGCAGAAGGGTGCGGGCAAATTCATGAGGTTCACATCAGCTCCAACTTTGATGAGAGCACACGCAGTGCCAACGGGCGTGACTCCTGCCTCCTATCAGCCTCAGAATATGGTTGCACGTGTCCGCGCATGTCCAACGTGTTGACATCAGTCCTTGTTCCAACAATATCCATCTCGTTCTCAAATGCGGACGCAAACGATGCGCCAACTGACCCTGATTTAGAACTTTGGGTGGATGCGACCTGTTGGTGTCTGTGCGAGTACTACAGAGGACTGAGTGCTCACTCCACTCCCCATGCGGAAAAAGTTCCCTGTATGCGTAATTGTGTTCTTGGTCAAATGCTGACCCTCAAGAGGGAACCGCTCTCCGCTGTGTTCCTGGATCGAAGAGCCAGAGCGTTTTGCGAATCAAGGCTGGCAACAGAACTGGTTAAGTGAACCTCAATCACCATGCATGAGGGACCTCAGCCCAAGGGATTATGAAAAACCCAGGAGAACATTTTTGCACCCAGAAGAGTCAAGATGAAAAGGGTTCGGTGGTGTGAAATTGGTGATGACGGTTGAATCCTCGCTTTCTTAATTGCAAAGCAAGCAAACCTTTTTGCGACAGAACGCAATGCGAAGAATGTTCCCTGCGAAAACGTGTCGTCTGAGAACCACCCAGCGCCTGCTGCTTCGCTTTCCCGCTGTCTGGAACAAACACAATCGCTTCTCAGGTCGTGCACACACAGGTCGAGTCCTCCCCTCCTCGGGAAGTAACTTCCATTATTTTGTGCATCATGTGCCTGCAAGAAGAACGCACGCACTCACCTGAAGTGGTTTGATCCTTGGAAGACGAAGCCTTGAAGAGCCCACTTCATACGAAGAAACCCATTTGTCTGTGGGTTGTGTCTTTGGAGGCTTTGAAAATCGTTGTTTTCTCCTGGAACTTTTGACACAAGCATAGAAATAACTTTTTCAATGACAGCAGACATCAAAAGGTTGCTCTATGACAACCATTGATACCTACATCCCAAAAGCAGATTTACAAACACTCACTGAGAACGATGGTCCCACAAAGTTGTGCTCCCATATTTCTCGTAAGGATCGTGCGTCCTGTCGGCATTGTAGAATTTGAAAGAAAAGGCAGACGAATTGGAGTCAACACTTGTGTCGGGGGAACTGACGTCCGATCCTGACAGGTGCCGACGCTTGATTGACGCAGCCCTCATGAGTTGGACGGTGCTTCCTGGGCTGTAGGCCGTGCTCTGCACCACCTTCTCCCATTCGGAACCGAACTGCTGGGTCACCATCTGACTTGTGTGCAGAAGAGACTCTTCATTGAGATCCGGCAGAGCGATGGAAGAAGACTTTTTCTTCACGTTTGGTTGTTCGTTGACTTTGTCAGACGCGAGCATAGACAAATCCGGTTCTTCCATCATCTTCTTGCTCTCGCTTCACGCTGGACGCAACGAGGAAGAAGAGATCTGAACCTGTGTGTGAAAGAAACACAGTCACACTCGCAATGACGGCGGATTTCAATCCGCATTCAGCACTTGGCGTTCAGACTGGAGCAAACAGAAGAATCGCTTACGTCTTTCTGAGTGGAGTGTTTCGTGCCGCCAGCCTTCACCTTATCTCTGACATGTGGACAAGAAGTTTTTCTGCAGGCGGATGGCTTGAGTGCGTAGCTTGTTGGGAATGCGTGGCCTTGCCAGCTTTTCCTTGCGCGCTTGCCGGAATGTCGTCGCTTTGAATCAAGTTACTTGCACATATTCGGAAAAACAAAGTTTGTGGTGTTGGTGTCCTCGGAGTGATGGCGAACAAAGAATTTATCTGCGTCGTTTGAAACTGGCCTTTGTCGTTGGAGTTGCGAGGCTCGGCAATGAAACAGAGGGCCACGCCCAGAAAGCTCGCGGTTTCACCACGCCAACTTTGCCAACAGAAAACTTGCGGGACCTAACCTGGTAGAAGGGTGATACTACCCTGTCCAGGGAGTGTCTAGCAGCAACTTCAGGTCCCAGACTTTTCTCGCAACATCCGCCGGACATATTTTGGGAGCTTTGTACAGTGCTTGTTTGGCAATATGGAACCCAAACGACACCAAGTCTCTGTGTGCTTAGGCTGTTCGTACTGAAGAATTCTCAATCCAAATCTACTGTTTTCAAGCGAACCTGCTGCTTTTGTGTCCGTTTCTTTGACAGAATCAGAAGAAGCACAGACACAACATCAGAATCGCTTTCTCTCATGTCATTATTTATTCTGCCCACTCATTCGCAAAACAAAATCGCGTCGAACTCATTTGCCAAAACCACAAACACATCTGAACAAGACAACAAGAACTGCAACCATGACTTCCAGTCAAACTACAAATTTGTATAAAAGTGCGCATAAAAATAGCCGCAAGTATCACACGTTTCTGAAGTGCACAATGTTACCAGAGTTGACATGGGTCGGTACAATACTGTAGGTAGGATTCCATGCGTCCAGAGTTGACCTGCATCAGCGTTGTGTACGTCGTTTCCTGTGAAGTCACACAAAATTAAACTCACTGTTCGAGAGACGAGCGCAAAACGTGCACAAATGCATAAGATACGCAAAAGGTCAAGTCAAAGCGAATCACATTCTCAACTTCAAAGCTCAGTCTGAAACTGTGAAACAGTATCACAGGCGAACAAACGCTGAGCAAAACTTTGGAGTACGAAAAATAGTTGGTTGAATTGCTACAGTTTGACACCAACAGGCAAGATTCAAACAAGAGCCAAGCTGGTACCTGACCACAAAACACCATGAAAGCGAACAATCGTCTCCGTGGAATGACTGTGTCTGAGTCTGCTGCTTTCTAACACCTGGACTGTCACTTCTTTCAGTTTTTTCTTCGTTTGAATACAATTTCTTTTCATGACACCGCTTGGCACAAGTTTGCGACACAACCAAACAAGAAAACCGAACAAAAACACCATCTCTGTAATGCGCCAGACGATTCAAAAACACTTTGTACTCGCATTCCCTGGTCTGGTCCTCGTACGTGTCAAGCACATCAACCTGATTTTCTTGAGGTGTACATTCCCCCCCCCCCAATGAACTTCATGTGCGGTACAACTCCCCAGAATTCGCCTCTGCTATGGCGGGTGAACACAGGGTCAGGCTGCCCCTTCGGACAACGCCAGTGTTAGTTTTTGGTTCGAGAGTCTTCTTCGACACTTGATGTTGGTGGTGGTGTTGGGTTGGGGAAGATTTAACTGCTTCAGCCAAATCTGAGAAAAAATTTCTCGGGGACAGTGGGGCCGGGGTTCCCTGCACGCGTCCCCGGTTTCACAAGTCGGCGCGTGTTCGATACACTCAAGCCGAGAATCCTCCATTTTGTCGTTGTCCGCTCGACAAAAACTTTTCAAGGACTCATTTGATTGCAGAGGTGAAGCCAGACGCATATTTTGCAGTTTCTGGCGGGAATATCAACATGGGTCCAAAACTATATATGATATTTGCTCCACTGTTTCTTTTCCAAAACGGGTGAGGGCGCAGGTGAGACAGATGATCCAACACACAACGGAACTGCACCACAGTTGTTGCAACAGATCCTTCTCTGAAATGTGTGTCTCATCACCATGGCCAACATGGATCTGGACAGAATTGTAAATAAGTTTCCATGTGACCAGAGTTCACTTGCAGCAACGCTGTGTACGTTGTTAGCTGAAAGGAAGAAGGAAACTACCAGCATGCCCAATCGAAATACATTTCTTTATCGTTACGAAAATGAGTTGAACAAAGAAACAAACATGCACTGCACACCGGGAGATACACACGTTCTGTCTTCGCAAAGTTACTTCACGAGGGGGGGGGGTGGAAGTCTGAGCACATGTTCACCGTCGAGCTTCTTGACGCGAGCGGTTTGTTCAATTTGCGCAGCAAACAGCTGAAACTGCAAAATTCTGTTGTCCTCCAAGAAGTCGCAAGAACATGGTATTTGTCAGAATTTCTTTTCTCCGCCCCCTCTCCCCACCTCCCAGTACCAGGGTAAATCAATTATGTATTTCGAAAGCATCATTCATTCCAGAAACTCTCGGCAGAACAACAGACCATCCGTGTCTTTCAGCTTGGTGAACATGCAAACTCTCGAAGGTTCGCCCTCATGTGTGAAAAATTCTTTCAGAAATGATTGCTGCTGTTGAGCAGGGACAGGCACACTACGAGGCACGCTTTTTATATTCCCGATTGCAATCAATATCTCGTGTGTGGTTCAACACACAACCTTCAGTGCTCATATCAGGCTTCCTCAACATCTTTTCTCACCTTTCTGTGGTTTAACTGATCATGGATCAAGAAGATATTTATTTATGATACTCTTTTGTCAGATAATCTTTTTTGGTCAGCTAAAAATTGGAAAAAAGGAATTGATGAACTTTTGTCAAATGATTTTACTTTCCTTTCTTATTCTGGTATATCAAAAGAAGAAGCAAAATTAGCAATATTTTGAAGACAAACTTACACCAAAAGGTTCTGTTGACAAGGAAAAGTAGAGTAAAAACTATGGCCTGAGGAAGCAATCTCATTTTGTTCATCTGAAAACCTCATGCTTAGATCTTTCTTCAAAGTAACAATTACAGGAGATGATAAACATTTGAATAGAAAAGTTTTTTCTTGTATCTGACCCCAAGTAGATGAGAAAACCTAAAATAGCTGTACTATACTTAAAGGCAAACTTTGAAGCTTTTATTTCATTACTTTACTTTGTAATTTTGGGTAATCATTTGCAGTTTTTGCAGATCATATGTTGTTTATTGAGAAGGCAAGGAGTTTAGTGATGAAAAAATTTAGTTTCAGTGAAAATTTTGAGTGGATCGGTTATATAAAAAGCGTGCCTCGTATTACTTTATTGGACACAACATAGAACTGTGTGCTGCATCGGGTGAGCTCCAGGTGCAACACCGCCCCGAAAACAAAACAAAAAGGTGCAAGTTTGTTGAAACACTATAAAACTGTACCTTGTTTAACACTGGCTTGGAGGACAGGACATCGAACAAACCAGCAAACCCGACATTCTGCAAACGAAAGTGGAGGCTTCAAGATCGGCTCGGTGAAATCAATGGCAGAATCACTGTCTCAAGCCGAACGCCTTTCAAAATTATTGTACACACAAGCAGCCTACCTTCTGTGTCAGTTTCTTCATGCAATTATTGGCTGGAGTTCTCCTGTCGTCCAAAATAAAGGGTTTCTTCCAGTGGTCGTAGTTTGTCTCCAGTATGAACCACTGTCCTTGAGCCGGGTCCAAGTCCCACACGTCCACCGCTTTTTCCCGGGAACGGGTTACGATGCAAGCCTGGAAACAGACAGCAGATTCTCAGATGCGCAACACAAAGGGTTTTGCTATCTCATGTGTGCAGTTAGAAACAAAGCATTGTGTTTATTCTCGCTTCCAAACATTGGGAAACAAACTGAACGAAACAAGAAGTTCCGAGGCGGGAACCCTGATGGTTGCGGAAGCGGAGGGGGAGGGGGGTGGTTAGTGGGGGAGGGGGTGGTTAGT
>JAAUXT010090664.1_pt1 | contig 36589 bp, 31 predicted proteins | sample 7278171 | NCBI WGS metagenome assembly JAAUXT01 (sample SAMN14350112, study PRJNA611818) | marine sediment metagenome | isolation source: surface marine sediment (1.8m) | place: French Polynesia: Moorea | collected 2018-08 | reverse complement strand
CACTTTCAAACTCGTGTTCACAGATTTAGCCTCTTGATGCCTATAGGTGATTCTCACCATCACCATACATTATACATAATGTATGCTTCAAGGTTCAAATCACCTAAAAAGCCACAGATTGCGAACAAACTGACTTACCAAAAGACGGCTGATGTTGCTCGAGGAGTTCACTGCTGCACTGCAAGCTGATGATGCCTCCATTTCCACCATCAGCGAACGCCAAGCCAAATACATCCACCAGTCCGAGTCAGGAGTCTGCGGATCATCCACGTCGGGACTCTGCCTGTTGTGTTGCATACACACAAAGGTGACAGCCGTCTTCAACAGCCAGTTGACTCAGTCTGCATGATTTCACCAGAATATCAGCCAGTTTTGGAGATACAACGTTTCTTTCGCCGTGTCCAACCGTCCAGCACAAAGCCTCAGCTGCTTCTATCAATACTGCTCAGATTCTAGCCTTGCAATCTTTCAAATATTGAAAAAAAGACGCGACGCTTCTGGCTGGCTGTTTTGTGCGAGTGACTGCCTCAATTCAGGAGCTCTCAGCAGAAAAAAAACGTGGAGGTTTTACGAGCTGCACATGAAATTTGCACACTTTTTTTCAGCCATTTTGATGATGGGGCTTTGCCTGGGAAAAAAAACTTGGCACAAAAAACTGAAACAGTGCCTAGATGCACGGAAATTTTTTGATGAAATTTTAGATTTGAGAAAGTATGTTTTCAAGAAAACAGCGAGAGATATTCGCATTCTCGAATCCGAAGGAACAGGCAAAATGGAACTGGAAATTGTCAACACTATGCAGAATTGAAACTGTGCACATGTGGCCAAAAAGGTACATGTATGGGAACCACCTCAACGTTCATGTGTCCGGTGTGATCATTTCAGATCATAGTGTCGAGTCAATTGAACTGGAGCAAGTTTCATTGCCACGGTGTGACAGACATGCACGGGTATACAGTCTCCCTTTGGCACCATGCAGTCAATGCACATGTGCACAGGCTGCAGTTACTGTTTTGTGTAGTTCAACCGATTTTTTAAATTTAATAAAGCACGATTCTTCTCACAGAAAATTTTTCGTGGTCTGTCCAGGAGGAGGTGTCGGATGCTGGTGAGCAGCACCAACTTGAGGACCAGCTGCTGTGTAAAAAGTACACGCCTTCCGTTTGGCTTCCCAGAACTCACGTTTTCCCTTGCTTTGGGGCCAACAAAAACCCAACCGTTTTCAAGTCGAACAAAGCGTTTGTAGGTGAATTTGTTTAGAACAGCGGGCTATGTTGGAAAATATACGGCCAGGAGAGAACAAAACTGGATGCAGGAGGCACACGACGGCAACGAAGTACCAGCAAAACAAGTCCCACACGCATGACTTTCCTCCAGGAAGACGCTCACTGAAAACTAGAAAACAGTTTTTCCCTTGTTTGTTGGACTCATGGCTTCACTGGCAGGCACCTCTTTTTGTGATGAGTGGCTGAAAACATTCCCTCGTGAACGAAACAACAAAACACTCAAGATGGAAGTTCACAATCGAGGTGAGACCCACCAGTATTCTCCAAGTTGTCACACTTTTCAAATTGTACTTTGATCATGAGCTGATTGTCAAAATTGATTGAACCAATGATCCAAGTTGGTTGGATTATCTATTTTGACACTCAACATGAGTATAGCTGTTGATCTTTTCATCAGTTGTTTGTGGCAAGGAAACAGGATGTTTCCCTTAAGCTTTCACTATTTTATTGGCAGGATTTGCTGCTCAAAAATTTGAAACAAAATCTGCAAGTGAAGACAACTTAGATATTGACTGGTGAGCAAACGTTGATCCACAACTTTCCTTCTGATTTTACAAATGCCCCAATGACTTGAACATTGCAGATACTTGTCACTTTGTATCTTGAGGAACTATTGAAGGAACCTCAATTCACAGCAATTATGGTTGTCAATGGTTTCTTTCAGAACAAGAAATCACGTTCAGAAGGCTGGCTTGTTTCAATCATCTCCAGATTTGTATTTTCATAATTTGTTGTGCCACTAACTTTAGTGTCTGAGCCGGGCAAACCCAACGCTCACTTGCCAAAGTTTTGAAGCAAGTTGGAGTGGCAGTTCGTGGAAACTACGATAGCAATTTTCTCAAACCAAGGACTGTCATTCTGTTTTTACGTGTTTTTTTTGTTTTTTTTTTTTAACTTTCTTCGTGATCAACTGGTCACCGGCCATTAGTTCGAAAAGGTGCTGACAAATTTAGCTGTTTTGCTTTCAGTCCGCAAATACGAGTGAGCAGTGTGTTGTTTATGAAACTTTATTCACCAAAAGCTTGGAGCTATCAAGCAAGGAACAAGAGGGACCGACAGGAAATAATAGTAAACATGCATTATGTTACATTACGCAGCTTTTTTTAGCCATGAAACTTAACATGGATACCAGTTGCCAAAGTTACCTCCTAACAACCATGATTTTTAGAAGAGCACAGCACATTTGAACATGAAATTCCCACTCCTAAACACACAAAAATGTGATTTGCTTTCAATTCAAAGCTGGTTCAGATTTCAAACGGACGGCAACTTTTGTTGAAGAGGCTGTCTTGACAACTTTTCTCCACTTCTTTAGAAGAAGCAAACACCGAAGTCTTCGCCATACAGTTGTACAGAGTAATACTATTCATTTTACAACAGTTCGACTGTCAAAACTACACGATATCCAACATAACACTCATTTATCGAGATAAGATCTCATCCTTTCAAAAGAAAAGGCAATAAAAAGACCACAGCACGTTTGCTTGACAACCAATTTGGGTGCATAACTGTGTTCTTCGAATCTGAAAACTTGTAAAACTTACGTCAACAAGGGAACGCCAAGTTTCTTCTTTTTAAGAAGGTTTTCAAGATAAAAATTGTCTACAAAACCACTTGCATTTCAATACTATGCTTGGTTCAATTGCCTAAAGAGAAAGAGTGTTTCACACTTGATTAAAACTACTTAACAATGCAATAAATACGTTTTCATCCCGCGAAAAATCAACAAGTTTCATTTCATGCAAACTTGAAGATCTCCGCAACTCTCGAACGCAAGACTTGGACATCGCTTTCATTTTGCTTCGTCAAAGACTTTCGAGGCAGCAAAACAGGTACTTTCTTCACAAAAGAATGTTTTTCTACAATCACGTCGTGCCTTCACAGATACTCAAGATTAGTTCCGTTTCTCCATTCAGATTCGAAACTTGAGCCTGAAATTTCATCAAGGTTTCAGTTCTGATATCTTGTTCCACTTGCAATTTTTTGTATATGGTACAGGGCAAAAAATATTGGGTCGTGATATTATTTGACCGTCTGCGTGAGCTTGACGACAGTGTCAATACCAATCTAATGCGTGCTGCCATCATGTGGCTTTCTGTTGTATTCCCCCCCCCCAAAAAAAAAAATAGAAGTTTTGCAACGCTTGGATAAACGTCCATTTCCACACGGCAAATGTAGTTTGATGATGGAAAAGATAGCGAGACATAATGTCATGCACGTCTTCTGCGAGTGTTCCTCTGAACATAAAATGCAGTTTTGTCTTGGCGTTTTGATCACACTAACTCTTCTCATACGTACACACCTCTTCTAAGTTTATGTTTTGTTAGGAGATAAAGACAACCAGTTCAACTTGGTGGATTCAACAAAAGCTACAGGCAAACGATCTGCTGCTCAAGAACTGTTGGACAGTCTTGCACTTCTTTCTAAACTTGCAGTCGAGACTTCTCTTTTCCTTTTTTTCCTCACTTTGTCAGTTCACTGGCAGGCAAAATGTGTGAATAGCGTACGAAATGATAAGTATAATGCCCGTTTGTATGCCCCGAAGAGAACTACACTCAGACGTTAGTTACAGTACCAGTATTGCTGCCGCTGTATCACAGGAAATTTACTTCTCTTTGAATCCAACAAATTGATCAATGGCAGGGACAGAAGAGCTTGCAGACCCTCGGTCAAGGGCTCGTTAATATTGGAAGTCCAGACAAATACTGCATAAAAACCGATTGGTTAGCTATCTCAAAACTTTACATTGTTGGCAACAGAACTCGAAAATGCACTTTTACCATTTAGCAATTACATGTCGTCAAATTGAGTAAAACCATCTATGTACAGTTTATCAACATTTAACCCACGAAATCAACGAACAGCTGTCGACATGAAAATACGTGAAAATAAAAAATAGCTTCTGATGATACAAATTCAATGTCAACTGTACGACACACATGTATGCGCACTACAGATAATTTCCTTTTGAGTTTCGCATTCTGTACAAATAAAAATACAACACAGTAACGAATCCACGGGTCAGTCATCTTGTGGCACCTCGAAGAGGCCAGGGCCCCATCAAGTCAGGTGTATTTTACTCAGCGTGTACAAATGCGCAACTACACAAGCGTAGCTTCTGACTAGTATCTTGTTCCTTCCGTGACAGATCATTCAAACGTTACCAGTGTTGAATTCAACACAAAACGAAGGGGCGATACAGACGGCCTTGATACCAAATGCACTGTGCCAAAATAGCCTTGCTTTGCGTTTCAGCGGCAAGCAGGTTCGTTTGAAAAACAAAACAACCAAAACTTTAGAACCAACACGAGCAAATGGATGCACTGCCCACTGAAACGCAACGCAAACACATGTGGCTCTCTCGTGGGGGTATCGTCCAACAAGACTTCATTTCTGGCAAACCTGAAGTTTCCAATTTGCTGTGAAAATGACACCACTTTCCAGATCAAAATGTTCTCCAGTCGCAAACAGAATGCCAAACAACAAACGACAGAGACTCTTTCCAGAAACCATGAAAGCGAAGCTCTTTGGAACGAAGTTCCTCGAGAGACTGGTCTCATGCAAATCACGCACCAAGTGCGCACTCTCAAATCCTCAACCCAAGACTGAGAACTCAAAACCTTGATGTCGACGCGTGAAATGATTTTGGACAATAAATTCGAGTTCCGGGGAGACACTTTCTGACTAGGCTGTCACCCAGAATATCAACGTCCTCAACATTCGCAGACAATGAGAAAAAAGAAATTCTTTATGTTCGAGCAGGGTTAAATGTTGATAAGAAAGATTATTTACAGCTGACATTTTCACAAAAAGAGCCTGTCAACACATCGTCTATTCTAATAAGGCGATGGTTTTTCTCCATTTTCCCGTTCATAGCAAAATGAGTATCATGTACACTGGTCACAAAATTATCCGATTTTGTGGGTTGTAATGTTACGCTGTGCAACTACTCACTGCAACATCATCATGCTCGCGCAGTTCTGCAGCACCTCTAAATGGCTTCAGGAAACGGTAGATCTTTGAATGTTGACGACAGTTAACTCCACAAACAAACGTACACATTTCAAACAATTAGCACACTTGCCTCGCCAAAAAGTGGCCAACGTCAATCAGAGAAGCAGCAGTTTTCAAAGAACGCACAGCGACTTTCTTCCAAACAGTCAAAATGGCTTTTCTGATCAAAAAGTAGACCTTGGAAAGAACTCATGAAAACACCAACATTCGAACATTGCATAGTTCGGTCGTGCACAGCTCACCTGGACTCTCAGTCAAAACTGTTCTCTTCTTGGACTGCATTGGTGCATTTTGTGATCAGAAAGTCATTTTTGATGCCGAACAATACAAAAATGGTCAATTATGCCAATCTCTTTCAGTAATTGCACATCGCAGGGACGTGTAAGTGTACAAAATCACTAAACTAAGAGCCTACGGTTCCTTGGCTAACGCTACAAATTACTGAAACTTTAACTGCAGTCAAATTGATAGCATCCAGAAAACCGGCATTCCATTCTGATCCACCGAGGTTACCCTTGACGAATGTGTGCAAACTACCCTTCAGACTTTGGAGATATTTGACCAGGACGCGAGTTCCACATTCACGAATCGGGTCTACTCCAGCTGGCAGCTGAAGGGACGGGCGGTCGTTATTCAAGAGATATACAGAGAGTTGCAGATGGACCAAACCCAAACACAACACCCAAGTTTTAACAAGTAATGCCACGAAAAAGACAATGTTGCCTGTTGATGGTTGTTAGAGTGAAGCGTGTAAGTTACAATGCGTGTAAGCTGCATCATGGTTTCATTTGAACCTGTGTGCACAAGTCTGAAAAAAAACGAACGAACACCTAATGACGAAAATCATTACATCTGTGTGTAATTGTGCTATTTCAACCACTCTACAGCAAAGGTAATGCCTCACTATAGGTACAGGAAGAATATGCAAATATTCTTCGTTTCAACGGAACGTTAATAGGCTGGAGCTGTTGCGTCCTCCTGACGTATTTCAACAGCTACATCCTCTTAACCATCAGCGTATCTATATAATTTTCCTGGGTTTCATGTATCCGCCTACCGATGTAATTCAATACATGAGAACCCGAGTTGGAGGAAAAATTCTTCAGCAAGGGTTCCAGTCGTAATCGTGTGAACATGTGATATCTGACATTTGAAATCTTGACGTCTATCTAGGCCATTGTTGTACTTGCGATGTGATTGAACTAATGATGTTGAGAAACGAAATGCAGGAAGAAAGCGTGAAAAAATGCTGCAAGCGGAGTGGGGCAGGTCTTTAGGGGCTCAATGCGCCCGACTTTTTGTCCATTGTTCACTTTTTGCGGGAAATTTTGACCAAGAAAAGGAAATCGAAACAAATTTGGACACAACGAAAATCAAAACCGATTTTAATTTTGAACCTGATTGTTCAAGTTTCTGAATAATTGGACACAGCCCACTTGGCTTTGTGAATACAAAACAAAAAGCGGCGAGGAGAAAAGAAAGATGCCCATGCAGACTGTAAGAAGAAGCTCAACCGATATCAAAATATTCAATGCAATTTACGATACGTCAAAACAGTGGTTCTAAATATCGCTATTCACATGGTTGAGATCACAATTTCCAACTCTTTCACCTTCAGGATCCAAAGGAACAGCAAAATGGATTATCATTCTTGGCTGCTGCTGTCTAAAGGGAGTTTTCTTGTTTGAGTGGGAAGGAACAAGCAATGTTTGCGATTATGGGTTGCGCCATCGTTTCAAAAAAAGCAACATGCAGTGAAAGTTTACCCTTCGTACCTGTGTGTCAAGTATCGGACTCTGGTTTCTCTGAACAGTTTGTTGCAGCCACCAGAGGAAAGACTCGTTTGCATTCAGCTGGAACTTCGGTTCGAAAACATATTCTGTGCTCTTCGTGTGTGTCACACCCAACCAGACAAGGTTCCGCCAGCAAGACTCAGTCATTTACGTTCGAAAATTCGAACTGCTTTCCAGAAGACTTGGAAAATCGGCATCATAACTTTCACCAATTTCAACATGTGGTTCTGGGTGTAAAGAGGTTTCGGACGAATTTGCAGAATTTAGACGCCTCGCTCAAAAGTTTTGCGTCGTTATTTTGATGAATTTTCTTGGTTCTGATTTTTGTAAAACAAATTCTTTCTCACTTACAGTACAAAATTGGTCAGAAATCCGAATCTTGCCCAACTGAATGTCTTTTGGGTCTTGTACCCAAATGCAAGCACCATCATTCAAAACTAGTTGTACATTCACGAAATTTTGAAACAAACTTCGTCGTTCCAGAGACGGAACATTATGAAGCGCGAACCCAACTTTGGAGTCTCGTCAGCTGGTTCCACAGGCTCTAGAATAGTGTGAAAAAGCCTCCACACAACCCAGCAGTCTTTCACCCCCTGCTCTGACAGGCTTCGGCGGGGTACATTAACAGATCGTGTTGCGTAACCAGGACCCTTTCTTTGTAAACAGTCTATCTCTGCGCTGATGGGGGAACTGATGCAGCCTGCTCACATGTACATCTTTTGTTGGTTGCATATTCTCTACAGCTTGTGTGCGTTTCAGGAAATAATGGGGTGAAATTGCAGAAACAATGCTTCCTCCCCTCCGACCGTGCTCGGGGAGCTTCCAGCCTGATGTGGGTCACATCTGCGGGCGGTGGAGCGAAGTCACAACACGTTAAGTCACTTGAACACGCTCCGCTGCCTCTGGATCTGTCAAAATACTCCCCACATACTTCAACCACCTTTATTGCCAAGACATGAGCAGTATCTTCGAGCAATTTCAGAAAATGTTCAAAACTCGAAGCCAACGGACCCGATATGTGAAGTATCGTCTCACAGCACATGCAATGCACACGTTCCTCGTCCCCTGCGTTTTACTGTTTGGTTCTCGCAGTCAGGATGGAAACCAGTCCCTGATTTGCTCCACATTTTATGTTCGAAGATATTGGTCCCGACGATTGCGCGAGGGTGGCCGAGAAAACGTTCGGTTCAGACTGCCATGTGGGTTCTTGGTTTTTGTGGAAGAGCTGCAGAACAAATATTCTGCGTCTTCCACGATCCCATGAGTATTGGCACAAAGAACAAATTCAGTCTGTTAGTCTGGACTTTTCATGATTGTGATGGGGCATGAAAAACTCCACAGCAAATATTTGCACTGGAGTTCAGTGTTTTGCAGGATGCGCCGCTTGAACCCGCAAAAGGAAGCGACGAATGTTGTACACATGACATCGGACCTTCACTCGCCCTGGCTATTCACGTGGACCTTGGTTCAGGAAAGGCTGGCTTGAAGCTCTGATCGTTTGTTCAAATCTCAGTCACCGCAGGCAAGGTCCAGACAAAACAACAAAAAAATGAAAAGCTGGATTTACCTTTTAGAAATAAAATTAAGAACAAAAGCTATTCCCTTTTTAAAGACAAATCAACGAGAGAAATTAGAAGAATTTGTATCAAGTTTGCTATTTTCTTGAAAAAGGTAGATCTAACCTTTTTCTCCAAAATGATTGAAAGTTGTAAAAAGCTACTAATTCTGAAGAACTTCAAAACGTGATCCCCGAAAAAATATCGAGAGTAGAAAACCTCAACAAAGTCTCCGATGACTGAAATCTGTGCTCAACACACATGCGAGATCGAGCAAAACTTCCCACACCATTCAGACACACGCGCCTCGTGGAAGGAGGTGCACGAACACACTTCATGTGGGCACACGCCTTTTTTGGTCTTTCGTGTTCGCCCATCGTCATTCTGAGTCAGACTGCACGGCTTCACCACACCCAAACCGACTGCCTGGTTCCACCAGTGACACTCTTGTCTCCAGTTTCCTTCTGATTGAAAAGGGTCAAGATATTCATGACTGCCCAAAATGAGACCGAGCTGAACAAACCAAGCTCCTCGGAAGTGGCTGCAACAAGCTGATCAGACTCCGGCTTCTCTCGTAAGGTCTGTCCTTGTCAGTCTGTGATTCCTATAACCAATTCCTACGGGCGTATAAAAGTCGTATAAAATCAACTATGATGAGCACCAAGTGTCCTTACCACTACTGCTTTCGCAATGTGTTCCTATTTACCTATTGTCAACAAGAAAATGGCATAAATTAAACACGCATATCAAGGTACACACTATTGAAGAGACTTGCAGTAGGCATTTTGTCAGTCAGAGAAGAAACGTGGAATGCTGCTAGGAAGACAAACAGTCAGGTGAGAAGAAACATCAACAGAAGTTTTTGTTTGGAACTGACTACAAGAAGCAATGAATGATTGATCAACTACTCGCAACATGCGGCACGCATGATAAACTGGCTTCTCAGAAACCTTTCAAAATTAGCATTTGGCTGAATGTAAAATATCCCAGACCAAACTCAATTTTTTTTTGCAAAGGACGTTTGTGGGTTAGAGACGGGAAATAGTTTTGTCTTTGGCAGTCCGAAGATTTTTGCCTAATTTTCTACAAGACATAAAAATTCTCAAGTCTTCAAGTCACACGATCTCGCCATGTCGTGCATTGTTTCAAAGTACACATCTCTAAATATAAGAAGCTTTATCATCTCTCGTCAAAAAAGAATGAACACATAACATAACTGATTTGCATCACATAAATATCACACTGGTAGGCTGGATTGAAACCCTTTTTCTAATACACTTCCTAAGCACCGCATCAGGTACCGCTGTTTGTTGTACTGACATTTCAAACGACAATACACATCATATGTAATATATTGCATCTCGGTGATTACCACCATCTGCTGCCATCAATTGCAGTCAGTTTGCCATGTACGTTTCTTGCACAATGATTTTTAACTATCGCAACTGGTGATATCATCGCCGTTGTCGTTATCTATGACAGATAGCAGTCTCGAGTCATGAGAAACCGTCTTTGTGGATGGGTGAGCTGGGCTCACTCTTGGAGAACATCGCATTTTTTGAGAAGTTTTGAATTTGTTGCAAACCTATGAGCGTGTGGGGGTCGCCGACGCCGACACCCATGGCGCTGCGGTCGTCGCGGCGGGAGGTGGCGGCAAACTGCGCCATCGGGTCGAAGGAGGGGAAGGCGTAGGACGTGGGCGGCAGCGGGAGGCGTGAGCCGAGCGTCCCGGGCGACCCGGGCTGCAGTCGCGGCGAGAATGAGAAGCTGGGCGGCACCGAGCTGTTGATGAGGCTGGTGCCGCAGCCTTGGTGCGCCAGCGGAACGAACGCCGACGAGGGCTTGGTGTCAGCGATGCCGCCGACGCCGCTGCCGCGGTGGTGCGCGGAGCTACCGACAGACAGGACGTCCAGAGGCTTCACGTCGATGGGCGATTCGGGCGCGTGTTGCAGCTGGGGCGACAGCGGCGTGGGCGGCGCCGTGTTGGGCGGCAGCTTGGGCGGCGGGTTGCGCCCGTCGAACGAGTGCTTCGCCATGTGGCGGGTCAGGTACGTCTCCTGCGTGTAGGACTTACCGCAGACGTGGCAGATGTGCGTCTTGAGGTGCTTCGTCTCCGAGTGCTTGGGAATGTGCTCCCGAAGACCCTGTTCCTCTGCGAAACACTTGTAGCAAGAGTTGCAACGGAACGGCTTGTCCGTCATGTGCGATCTGCTGTGCGATTGCAGGTTTGACAGCTGGGTGAAGGCCTTGCCACATCCCGGGTGCTTGCACCCATACGGTCTCTCGCCCGTGTGTGTCCTGCGTAACGGGGGACAGACAGGTTTTACTACTGTGTTTGACAACAGTTGCAGCTTTGAAATGGTCAATTCCGCTTTTCCCCAAAGTCACAGGGTGGTAGCGAGGGAAATGTGGTGGTGAGAGAAAAAACAACTGGAGTGGCGCTGTGAAGGGCTGATGACAGAGGGGCTCAAATCGGAGGGGTCAGAATGAAAGACGCAGTGATGAAGGGAACTGGAAGCGGAATGGACCATTCTGCTGTCTCTTCGCAAGGGAAGACACTCACTGATGAGATGCCACACAGGAACTAGCATCCAGCATGTGACAGGGCCTCGCCAGCGTTACCTGGCCAGGTGCCCTGGAAAACACTCGGCAATTAATAAACTGCTCCAACTTTTATTGTCCTCTGCCTTTCAGCTTTGATAACTGAAAATTTTGTCGCCAACGTTTTTTTGCCAATGAGTCTCACAAAAATACACCTGGAGGATATAATTCAAAAACATGTCAAAGAAACAACTGCGATCTGTAGCAGGACTGGCAGCTGATGTGTCACTTACACCTGAAGTCAATTCCAGCGAAGTTTGCGAACAAAAGGCGAAGTCTCACGACGCTAAGTATTCTTTCAGACTAGTTCAACTGAAGAAATCGCACACCTTAGCTGAGATCAAATTTTGTGCAACAAAGAGAAGGTTGTGCAATTTTTGGGAACACACAGAGGAACTGTAAGTAGGGCTGAGCTTCGCTGAGCCATCTGCCAAAAAAAGTTGCGTTCTTCTTGAAGTGATGCGCATCTGCGACACGGTAGTTTCCCCAATCTCAAACCACAAACTATACTTCCCCTTTTCAAACGTTTGGGAAGGAAAACTCGTCAAAACGTCAAAGAAAACAGTCTACAAACTTCGAAACTTTACCTGCTACAGTGAATCCTTGAGTGTTTCGAATTATATCCAGGTGATTTTTCAAACTTTTCTTTTATTTTCTCCAACTTTCTTTCGCTATTTGCAAAGCTGATAATGAGTCAAAGCCAAACCTTAAACATAAACACGTTTTTGTTTGCAAGCTCTAAATGAAGCAAGAAAGCTAATTTTGAAAGAAACGCCATGCTGGAATCTGGCACTTGTGCGACATCCCACCTGTTTCAACAAAAGAGCTGCATGAAACACAATTAGCGATTTTTAAGAAATTCTCTCGAAACTTTCGCCGTAAGATCTTCTTTGAAGGTGATCAGATTACTTTCACTCTCCTCGGCATTTTGAAACAACAAAGCGTTTTCCTTTGCACACTTCAGTTTAAAAACGGTGAAATCGCGGAAGAACACAAAGAAGTACCTGATATTCTCGGGATTCCCTCGGCATCACAGGCACAAACAGTCAGATCTTTCTTTCAGTAACTTGCGCACTTTTGTACATACACCAGGCGGGTGATGAAAAGTGAATTTAGAGATCTGAAGCTTTGGATGCAGCGACTCAAGGCCTGCGTTCATTTTCGAAGGACCTGGATGCCAAAAATAAAGATCTGACTGTGCTTTCGTGCGTGAGTGTTTGGCTTTCATTAGAGACATGACAGTACCGTACTAATCATGCGTGAAACACACCAAAAGACAATACATACCGCATGTGCTGCATCAAATGGCACTGCTGTGTGAATTTACGTTCACACAGCTTACACTTAAACGGTTTGATTCCCAGGTGGATTCGGTTGTGCTGCGACAAATACGAGGAATTGGAGAAGCTCTTTGAGCATGTCCGGCACTTATGGGGTTTGGGATCCTGTTTATGGACATGCTGGGAATGGAACATCAGGCGTGGCTTGCTATCAAATATCTGGAAAGCACAGAATGTTGACACGGAGCGTTTTCAGCAACTCTCAACGTAAGACAAACACTGTACTCACATGTCATCATCATCACTGCACACAACTTTCACTGGCACTGAGGCTCTGAACAAGATCACACGCTGACAGATTTGGATCTCGGTTTAAATCTTTCGGGAAGGTGGTGGTAAGAGAAAAGCAACACAATGTAGCTGCGCAAGCCAGCAGAACAATAGCAGAACAAAACAGACAGCCCAAGAATACAATTTCGAAAAATTTGAACCCTCAAGCTGACAATAGGTTCTGAGGTGAGGCTTTGAAGCCCAAGCCGTATCAGTTCTCCACAAATGACTGCAGTGACATTCCCGGACATCAATACAAACCAGCCAGGTGGAGTTGGCAGAAAAAAGGAAACTGGAAAACCAACAGATAGGTTCAAGAAGCAAGGACATGTACATTATTCTCTGCACCATGCACGATTCCATATTCATAACGACACTTCCATATCGCCTGTCCCTCAAATACCTGGATTCCTCATCCTGCCCTGGAGTTGACTACCATCAGTGTTTGGACTCTTATCGACTAGGCAGCATACAAGGTTAACAAACGCATGCGGTATGAAATGGCAAACCTTCACAAAAATGGCAAGACAAGGAACAACGCACTTTCTTCTCCACAATAATAAAGGACAAGACACCGAATGGAAAAGTTGCTTCCTTGCGCGGGAGACAAAACACGTGACGTGACCACAGATGGGGCTCCTTACCTCATGTGCTGTTGCAGATGAACTTGCTGAGTGAACCTTCGTTGACATTCCTTACATTGAAATGGTTTGATACCAGCGTGGATGCGGTTGTGCTGAGACATATAAGATGAATTGGCAAAGCACTTATGGCAAGTTGGACACTTATAGGGTTTGGGGTCCTGCTTGTGTATTTGTTGACTGTGCACCATGAGGTCAGCTTTAGAGTCACAGATCTGGAACAAAGGCAGAACATGCGTTTGACTATGCAGTTCGAAGCCAAGATGATCCCTGCACAGTGCACATTTTGTTTTTGCTTTGGTGTCTTGAGATGGTGAAAGAATATGTTTCTCCTGTGCCGAATGATCCCAAAGACCTGATCCAGAACCTAACTTCTAACACAGAATCTACTGCACCTCTATGCTGCCTGCCAACAACCAACAACATCACAAAGACCCTCGGAGCAGAACCTGCAAATCCAAGTCGAGACCCATCTTTGGACATTGCGTGAAATTGCCTCGAACACAAAAGAGCCCTCGCCACACAACTGCTAATAAGGGAACGCATTTCATCTTCAATTTGTTGAACACAATAGACCACCTGCATCTGCGAAATTCTACACCGCCACAACTTGCCTGCAAAACGTCATACTATACCTCATAATAGCGGTGGCCTAGGGAAGCAACGCACACGCACACACGAAACCTGGATTCCAGAGTGATTGAGAGAAAGAAAAACCTTAGCACCTCTATGAAAGGAGAATAAGGTACGAGCTCGGTTTGCGGAACCTGTTTGGGACATACCTCAAATGCTGCTGAAGATGCACCTGCTGCGTGAATTTTTTGTCACATTCAGTGCACTTGAAGGGTCTAAGGCCGAGATGGATGCGATTATGCTGCGCAAGATGCGAAGTGTTGGCGAAGGACTTGCTGCACTGTTGACACTTAAAGGGTTTGGGGTCCTGCCTGTGCACTTGCTGAGAATGCATCATCAATGTTGGTTTGTTATCAAACACCTGCAACAAGCAGTACCACATTTGTCTCTGCGAGCACCCCAAAAGCACAGTACAGAACAGTGTATCTGTTGGCTTCATTCACCCCAAACAGAGTGAACAAAAGGTGGAACTGCCAAAGCTGTATCTGTCTTGGACATTCACACATCGACGCCTGTGACTTTCACTTGCACCAGACGTTTCTCCGAGTTAGTTCAAAAACCTAACTCATATGCTGCAAGGGAAAGTGTTACGTGAACTAGAACTAAGAAAGCAAACTCTAAAGATGAAGCCAAAATCAGACGGTGTAGGTAGATACAAGTGATTGTATCTATGCAGTGTCACCAACGTGTTGAGCAAAAAGCTTCACCATCAAGTTATTGTGCGTCTAAGTGGAAAAGCTAAATGTGCAGTTATTCGTCGGTACCTTTTTGCAAAGAAGCGAAGACGTAATTTTTACCACTCAAAATGGAATTTGTATTGATTTGTGACAATTCAGCTGTCAACAGCATTTTTCTTCACTGCTGGTCAAAGTGTAACACCATGCCGCAATAAAGGAGAGATTGTTACCACCACCTTGTCATGCATGTCAAAATCAATCTGACGAAACCCAAACACACGTCACCACCTCATATGCTGCTCAAGATGACAACGACTCAGACTACCGACCACACTGCCAGCTTGGCTCGCTGCGTGACTGTGGAAAACGTTTCTTTCCACTGCAACTCGTGCGCCCTGACTTCTCTTTGAGTATCTGGTGAACAGGTATCAGCAAAGTGCTCGGCTGCAAACCGAGGGAGCGATCGGGTGGGGTGGAGGCTTCCGAATTGCAGGCTTACTTCTATTGTGGCACTCTACCTGCAGAGTCTAGAACTGTCCGTACATTACAAAGGAAAATCTTACCTGCCGAACTCAAGAGTTCGAGGCTTTTCTCTTCAAAGTTTTGGAAACCTCACGATTATTGTTTCAAAAAAAGAGGCAAAAGAGACGTCTGCGAAACTTTGGAACTGAAACAAGATGGTAGTACCTCATGTGTTGCTGTAGATGGACTTGCTGTATGAACCGTCGTTCGCATTTCTTGCATTGAAACGGCTTGACTCCAGTGTGAATGCGATTGTGTTGAGACAGGTACGACGAATTGGAGAAGCATTTTTGACATGTCGCACACTTGTAGGGCTTGGGGTTCTGTTTATGGACAATCTGAGAATGGCTCAGCAGGTCCGACTTGTTGGCAAAAACCTGCAATCACATGCAATCCCACGTTGAGGTGCGAATCGTGGCCTGGAGGGCTTCGAGGAAGCAGCGACAACGGTTCCAACAACCAAAGCGGACAGAAATTTCAGACACTGCACTGCACGGGGGAATCGAAACCGAAGTGGAGAGAGATGCTCACTGGGAGATACACTAAAAATAAGTTTCTTCTGTGTTGCCTTTCCTCATGTGCTGCTTCTGGTGATCTTTAGCCAATTAGAAGCCGTGGAACAAGCACAGATCCGGAAGCCGAGCCAGAGGTCCTGCTCTCGTCCCTCGCACATGCACAAGAATCTCATCAATCCGTGTCAGAGTGGCACACCAACTTTCATTCCTTTGCAGTCAGAAGGTTGCATTTCGATTCTTGGACTCTCAAGTTTGATTCGCTTGGTTGATGTTGCAGCTCTTACAAAGGCACCAAAGATGAAAACATAACTTTTACTCCTTCAGCTACAACACTCGTTTGCATCGACGAGCTGACAAGTTTCTTTCTCTTTTCAATCTCCTTGATTCCAACTCAAATTAAACAAAAGAAGTTGGGTTCCTTGCAGACAGCAGAAAAACGGAGAACTGTCAGGTTTCACAGTGGTAGACTGAGTGGATCTAACGAAAATCGCTCGAGACGAGGCCTGTGGCCTCACGGTGTGGCGAGTGACTGTCATTGCAACGGCCATCGAGTAGTGCAGACAAGGTCTTGTTGGAGGTGGGAAAAGAGCATGCAGAAAACTTTCCTCGTGAAAGGTCATATTGAATCTCAATTTCTGGGGCAGCGAAGGGCACCGTTCCTCCGAGGAACTTTGTCGATGTGTCGAAGACTGGAGACAATGCGCTGCCGTTTCCAGTTCTGGGGCGCGGCCCAGTTGGCGAACAGCGCTGGGAGACTTCTTCAGTCACCCGATCACATATCTCGCCCTCAATTTACTTTTATCCACAAAAAACGTTCTCTTTCACCAAAACCACTGCCCCTCCAACAAACTCGTCATCTTGGCAAAAAATTATGAACATTGCGGAGCTTTTGTAAAAGCAAATCAGAACTATTGAGGAGCAATCGAAGGCTCTACAAGTCCAGACCACCCAGTCTACAAGAACACACGATCTAGAGGAGAAGCCAAATCTCGAAAACAAAAACCCACGACACCAGATTGTAAAACGCAGCTCAACATTTTTGTCACCTTTTGCAGCATATGAGTTTAGGCATAAAAGTTGTTGCCAATCGACCTTGGGTGCAGTCTATTCTGACATGTTAGAGAGCTTCAGTTGAAACGTCTATCACTCTATACAGTATTAAAGTGAAAATGTGCAGATGTGCAAAGATTAATCTGACCATTTGAAAATGATCTCAAAATTTTCGACGAATTTACTGGTTGAAACATGATAATATTCGTATTTATCAAATTGTATTCTTGAAAACGACAGAAATCGAAGTGTTGTGCAGCTCAAGTCTGCTGGAGCCGACATCGACGCAGCAATCACAATGGAAGGACGAGGCCTCGAGTTCCTTCCACGCACGATGAAACTTTTTTCCTCAGAGAAAGAATTTTGCGATGCCAAGCCGCACAGACTCGAGCAGCACACAAATGTAACAGTAAACGTCGGGGGCTTACCTGATCGCACATTCTGCAGTGGTAGGTCTTGGGCGGGCGGATTTTGACGGGCTGAGGGACGACGAGGGGACTCGTGCTGGACACTTGGTGGGGTCCGGAGCTGCTGCCGGGGGACACGAGGCCGCTGCTCACCCCGCCGCCGCCGCCGCCACCGCCGACCGCGCTGCCGCTGGCACCCCCTCCGTTCCCGTGCATGCCGGCCAGGCCGTTGTTGGACTGCTCATGCTGTTGTCTGCTGGTGGAGGGAATGTGCTGCCCTCCGCTGAAGACATTCGGCGCTGGCACGGACATGGACCTACTCAGTGGACCTGCAACAAGAGAGGCGGGAATAAGCGAAGGGCGATGCGCAGGACGCGCCGCGGCGCGGGGTCCGTCCCTCCGCCGGGACCCTCCCTCGAGGCGCCGTGGCCGCGCGGGGGCCTCGACGCGCTCGATCGCCGCTGCAATCGAACCGCTGCTTCAACAGGGAAGTGATAATGGCGCCTTTAACTGCGCAACCGGCAAGTCTCAACACGGCGTCAGAGAAAACACAGCTGAACATGAACACGATCCCAAACTTTGGAGGACAAGTTTTGAAAAATGCCAAACAAAATCGCCATTGCTTCCAATAAAAGTGTACTACTCTGTGAAATATTGCGAGCACGGCCTCCAACAAAAACCATGACTCACAGCACCAAGAAAAAGTTAATGTCAATAAACATAAAGAACGTTGACAAGATAATATGTACACAACGAGAATGTGCTACAAACAAAAAGGTACACGCAAGAAACTCACTGATGGAAGGCGGTTGTGGCGGCAATGTGTCAGGAAACATGTAGCTGCTGAAAAAGTCTTGCATGGTCGCACCTTGGAGAAAACGTTGCCCAACTACCATTTGCAACTTACAGCACAAGCACACGCAACTCGAGCCAGCATCCCTCTAGTCTTGAGTGCAACTGAGGTACATCCTGGACAACTTCTTTATCTTTCCATTCTCCCGATCGGTTGGAAGTATGAGTCGCGGTGCCATGTGACACGCCAGCTGCCAATGTACGCATGCTCACTGTTCCACTTGCACTGGGACACCATTCACAATCCAAACCGCAGCCCGACTATCAGGTGGCCCTTACCTGGAAACAGGTCTAGGGTCCCGCTCAATCGTGAAAAGCAAACGTCTGCGAATCTAATTACCCCGCGAGAAAAGAAGAATAAATCTTTCACTTTTCTCGTCGTTACTCACACGCCAGCGACACAACTAGCAATGTCAAGTGTGTTCGATTTTGCGACTTTCGGCCCTGCTCTGCACGCTGCCTTGTGTGCTATTGTTCCTCAACTGGCGCAAAAACAGCAACGCTTTTTCTGCTCTTGAAAACCGTCCTCCCTGGCTTGCCTACCACCATCCTCTGCTGTCACCCAGGCATCTGCAGCGGAGGACGCCTCCTCGGCGCCGCAGGGGCAGCATTTTCTGCTGCCCTGGAATCTGCCCACAGGTGTCGTGCGTGCGTGCATCCCTCCCTCCGCGCAACGATCATCACAACGACCGGTCGTCAATAGTACAACTCAATTAGCGGCATTGATCAGCGTGTACATCCAGAGTACAGCGCATCGCGCGCAGAACCACAGACAGCAGCCACCAGCCTGAGTCGGACGACGAGTTGTTGATTTGTCTGCATTCTTATCCGTCCGGCCGAAAGATCTATCGCCTGTTACGTAACTCTATCACTGTCAATATTTCAAACGAGGAGCAGTACTGAAGGATCAAGGTCCAAAGCTCCATCCAGTGACTTCGAGTGTGTCAAGTTTGATTAACAACATCCTCAATTTAGGCGATTGCGCTCGCATAACACGGGGTCTCGGCGTGTATCGGGTGTCGCTCGGTGCCCCAGTGAAGATTTACACAGCGACACGTAATTCTTGATCCCAGTGTGGATTCAAGTGAAACGCTTCACTCCGTGTGCAACTTGCATACTCAATAGACCATTGCGAACCGTCCATGAAAGGCACCGAATCTAAATAGACCCCAAGGACTGTTATTGAAATGCGTGAACAACACAAAGCTATTACCTGTACATTTCTGAAACCTCTTGTGAGCTCGGTGGGGCTAAATAGAACACCAACGTTGCCGCCTTTCTTGCAAAAACCCAATCTTGCACAACAACCACAGCCTTGCAGAAAAAATATCAAATTTATGAATTATTGCTCGTTAAAAAGTTCCATGTGAGTTGATAATTTTGGGAGACTCGAGGAAAATTGGCTGTGACGAGAGACAGGTTATGTCCGTAAATCAGCGCAATGGCTGCCTGATTAGCAGCTTGTCCTCGGACGGTGACGCGGCGCGGCGGGTGGTGCGGCCCCGGCCCCCGGACCCCGCGGCCGCAGCCCGGCTGCCCCGCTCCCGCCGCGGCCGCTGCCCACCTCTCGCCCGTGCCTACCTGGCGCACCTTGTTGGTTCCCCAAGACGTGTCATCCCAATGATGATTATGAGGCAATAAACTCATCATGGCCAATGGCGAAAGTGCTGGTCTTAAAATCTCTGCGGAAATATTTCAACACGGCATTGGGATCAAGAACCAGGCCGGTCACAGACCTTGTGTTAAATTCTCAACGTTCAAGTTGTTCTCAGAATTTGTCACAAGAGTTTTCCAATCATGCTGCAAATGTTTCCCACAACTTTCTCTTTTGTCCCATTCAAAGGGTCCAACCTGGACCTGTTAGAAAGTGTTGATCTCTTGGCGGTCTCACCAACTTTCTTTTCAGTCGCCACGAGATATTTTGAAATTCAATTCAGAGTTGATTCAGCCACGCACAATGAACGAGAGAAAAGAAGATCTTGACACCAAATCAAATTCGACCTGAACAGTAAATCTCTGGGCAACAAAGCAGCGCGGAGTCGGCGGGACGGACCCGGGAGGAGCGGCGCGCAGCGAGGCGCGGGAACTGCGGGCCGCGCGCGACCCCGTCACCTGCGCGACGTCAGGCGAAGATCGCGCGATAATCGCGCGCGGTGCGGGCGCGCACAACAAAGCAGAATAACGGTATCAACACTCCCTACAATAGCATGAATTATGGCACAAAATATACACAAAGCTAACGCAACACAACAACCTGCTGCAAACTTGATCGAGATTGAGGACACCCCTGACTTCGCAGGGGAAATTGTTTCTCAGGCAGGGGGTGCACGTGGGGCTTCTTTTTCAGCGCGTCGCTGTTGATTTACGAGAACAACTCCTGCACAAAGGGCCATTTTCAAATCTGAGGGCTGCAATTATGTTCGCGACTGTTCTAAAGTTACACAATTCACTGATGAATGACTCCAAAAGACCGTCGAGATTAGAAAAAACACAGATCTGCGACCTTTCACTCGAGAAAAATTTTCCACGGAGACTGAGAACGGCGGAAGCGGTGAACTGACCTATGTGATTGTTGTTGATGTTGTCGGCATGAACTCCATCGGGGGATGTTGTGCTCGATGCTGTGTTCTGCAAGACAAAAAATATTTGAATTTGACTTTGATTTTCACAGCTCAAGATGGTGCGTTTCTGTTCGCGGGCTCAGACGGTTCGGCAGCAGTCTGGGAGGAACGAGAGGAAACGCGGGGCGGAAACACGCTGCAGTTGTTGGCGGCTCGCTTGGGCAGAGTGAGGACGCGGCGCAACACGCAAGAAAATCCCCTCCTCGTCCACCTCCAGTTTATGCGCAGATAATGCAACCCTGAGTGCTTGTTGACGAAAATTTAATTCCTTCCACAGTAATTTGAAAGAAATTAGCGCAATAAAATCGCCACAAACGTTTGGACTGCAGTATGCGAAGACTGTAGCTGCTAACCTGCTCAGTCTGGGCCTTCGGCGCAGAAACATTTGATGTACGGAACAGAAAAATGGCCTCATGCCAAGGAAAAACACACCATTTCGCTTGGAACATGGTAAACAGTTTACATCTTTCTTGATTATCTGCCACAGACTTATGCAACGAGAAATCTTTCATCTCACCAACAATACATTTTAGCTGCCTCATCGCTTCACAAGTTTGCTGAGGGTGGTTTCCCAATTTACGAAACGCTGGACTCAATGTGCATTACTTGGTATGTACACCACAGTGGTTGTTGACAAAGAACAGATGAAAATGTGCTCTAAATGTACAAGTCTACCCTTGACAATATGCAAATACCTCGGAGCTAATCTCTAAAATGTCAGGTTACCAGGCCACGGGGAGAAAACCTGACTAAAAGTACAATGCTGAACTTTTCAAAACAACAAATTGAACTGCAGGAAGAGACTGTACCGACCTGGTAGGCGCTGGATGACTGATGCTGCAGATGTGAGAGATTCACCACTTGCAGGTATCTACTGTACGAGTCTAGCTTCATCCTCATCGAAACGGCGTAATTGCTTCTCTGCGTTCCTTTTCCCTCATTGTACTCATTCCACAACAGTTTCTCCAAGTCAAACGGTGGAAAGCTCGGGTACTGCTCGTTGCCGTAGTTGCGACTCTGGCCGTACGACTGACAGTATGCGTTGTTGGTGTCGTTGCTTTGGTACGATGTATCATTTTCATCGTACATCTCCATGTTGCCGTATGGAAAGTAGGATTGAGAGCAAAGTGCCATCTTCAAAGACTTTTTTTCTGCTTCTGAAGAAGCCCTTTTCAGTCCGAGTCTTTTTGTACAATGTATCAATGCAACACTGTTGGTAAATAATCTTTCGCTGCTCGTCGCCGGTAAAAAGCTCAACGAGCCGCTTCTTTGTGACGAGTCAAGTTCATGAAAGTGTTGCGGTCTCAGGGACTGCTCACTCCTTCCTTGCCGCCTCCAACTGACAAGCCACCTTCTGGTCTCACAAAATACGCAACACCCTCGTAGACAGCAGAAACGATGCAATTATCGGTGAGCTGTGTGTTCATTAAAGTGTTGAAAGGCAGCCTGTATTGCTGGCTTCAAGCCCCACTCAAGTCTAGGCACACACTGCCGACTGACGTTATTTAGTAGCAAGATGTACCTTCAAGAGCTGCAAAAACGCAAATGTCAATCTGATAGCAAAATTACTCTTTTTATACACGCGACCCACAACCAATGATATCTTGTGCACTTGCTGCAATTGGATAACATGAAAGAACGGCTCTAGAAAAAGTTAAGCATATGCACATTATAATAATATACGACAGCAGCGTCGTGGTGACAACCGCGCCAATCTTCTCAACTCTCTAGTATTAACTTTAATAAAATTATAATGACAAAGTGACATCCTACGCTTCGCAAAAGACCCCTGAATCAGATATTGCTTTTTTCGCAATTGCTCACGAACAATACTAACCCTGGGGAGATGTCTGGGAGAACGGCTCCACTTTTTCCCAGGGATTCCGGGCTCGGGAGGAAGGCCTCTGTTACATAACGTGGCTGCGCGATTCAGAGCGAGCATCTCCCTCCCACAGCAGCTCCCCACCGCAGAAATCCCAGGCCCTTCAACCAGGTACCTCAAATTATACCTCTGCCTCTGATTACAAACATGCCGTACCTGGCCTTTGAGCGCAAAACAATTTCACACAAATTGCTAACTCCCATTGAAATTAAAGCACGTTGGAAGATGACTGTGAAAGATATCAGTGGAACTTTGCGTGTGTAGTTGGTTTTAATCGTGATCTCTGGGAGGAACGATCCCCTTTTTGGGGGGCTTCTCTCGTCTGGCTACAGGCAATTATCTGCCTTAATCAAACCCTCCTCGAGTTGTTTTCAAACACATTTGAATGTCTCCTTGTCAGGGTTCGAGTGCGATCACAGAGCTGCGCCGCAGTTTGATCCGCACGGCGGTTTCTCGTGGATCTGCTGCACGCCGCGCCGCCAGGCACGCGATGCAGGCAGGGACTGCGCCTTCCTGCAGGTTCAGTTCTGATTCAGTCAGGATCCTGTTCAGGAGACCAGACCAGAGAGACAGTCTATGGACCAAACACACCAGTTTTTGAAATCCGCACCACTACGATCAAGTCAGTGTGAACCTCGATTCTTCTGAAGCCAGGTGTAACTTTGATCGTGTTGGGCCTGGGAAGTCTGGTTCCTCCGACTGAAGTGAACTTCACTCTGACGTGGAAATGCTTGGCAAATGGTGCTTGTCGGTCTCGCCTTTTTGCAGTACCAGGTGATCCACGACAATGAGAGCCTCAGTTTGCGGCAAGCTCACTCCGCGCGTTGACATCAACGTCGTGAAATTCCGCAGTTCGTACCGTTCACAAGGAAGTGGCGCAGCTTTTTGAACGGTTTACTTGACGGAAAAAACTGACCAACAAACTGAGACAAAGACTGAACGAGAGGACATGGACGGCATTTCATTCATACCGAGAAGCCTGCCCTCCATTGGCTTGAATTCAAATTCCTGTCTGACAGGCACGGAGCTTTTTCTCAGATATGGTCTCACTGCAAACGCAAACCACAAGCGTAGAAGTAGTTTTTGCCACCTTTTGGTCGCGCTCCAGAGTAACCTTGCAGCCAACTCAGTGTTTGCCTTTCTGACTTTTTTCACCAGCTAAATTGGCGATTTTTTGCTCAATCAGTCAAAACAATGTTGACCTTTCACACCACTAAGATTTCCATTGGCAATAACTGCAATGTTTTCTGCTACTTTTTTACGCTGGAGAGCAAATTTATACAGGTTGGCAACAGTGTAATTGCGCTTCAACGTGCAAAAGAAAAACGCTACAATTAATAGACTTGTGTCTTTAGCACCTCCTACATCAAGATAATGCAGGCAGCCTGCAAAAAGCGACGAACCACGCTTGCAAGGCCTCCTGCACAACGACACACAAGACCCTGTCAAAATGCGCAAAACATTATTTTTCGTTTTTTCTCATTTGTTCTGACAATCTGAATACGCTACTCTTCCTTGAGAAAATTTAAATCATTGAAACGAAAGTCGTTCGCATCAAAAAGCGGCCAAACCCAACCTTGCAGCGCTGTCCTTTAAAACTTTGATTAAACCGGTTCACCTTTGCCGAAGTGAACCTGTTCATTTTAAAGTATTGGATATCCTTGTAAATAGCATCCAAGTGAACTACCCTGGGAAACTTTGCCCTCGGTTTAACCCTCAAGAAATTCCGGATGTTGTGCGGAAAGATTACTCAAATGATCCCATTACTTTTAACGCAGGCTCAGCGCGCTTTCTCAGGTGGCGCATCAGAAGTTGGTGTCATGGCGGAGCCGTAGTGGCATATCCAGTGTCACACTCCGAGAAACCCTCGCCATTAATTCACGCACAATACACTTTGGAGGTTTTTGTTCCATTCCTTTCACAATCAAGCCATAAATATCGTTTCTGGTAACGCCAAGAAAACTCCCTGTAAATTAAAATGGCGAGCAGATGGCGTCATAAAGATGCCTTTCCGTTATCTTGACAGCCACGCGCAAACTGAGCATGTATGCTTAAACCAGAAACGAACAGAGATGCTGGTGTGTTACAGCCCGCAATTTTTCAACTTTGTGATCACAGTTTCGTGAGTCTTTTTGACATTGCTATTGTGTCTCCGATGCGCGCTCAACACACCTTTGGACGCGTGGTTTGCCAAACCTCGCGCGTGTCCCAAGTGCGATGACTTTCTGGGGATATGATCAGACACTTGACAACCCATCTGTTGGAAAATATGACACAAATACTTGAGGAAAAATTCACACGACCAATCTCAAGAAGGCAACAGCAAAATCGCGAAAGTTATGTTTTATGTCGCCACTGCAAGCGAGACACTTCTTTTGGCTGGAAGTTCGCGTCGCGCCCATTTAGACTTCAAATTGCAGTAATTTTAGATACGAGCGAGCCAAAATTTTCGAGGTTGACACAAGACGAGCTCTGCAATGAAATGGTGGATGCTTTAATGTTCACCAGAGCCCAAAGCAGACGTTTCAGACGATAACGTTCCGTCTCGTGTCAAGACTTGGAAGTGCGCGAATTGGTTTTCGCTTTCACACTGCGACTCAAAAAAAAAGTCGAACTCGGACGCCATTTCACGAGGACACGTTCGGTTACTCCAGCGTCCATGTCAAATGAAGCACGCATCCGCGGAGGCTTCGATCGCGAGGATTGATTGCGTGTGCTGCGATCAATGAAACAGCAGAAAAAAAAGTTCACAATTCAACTCGAAATGTTTCGCAGTCGTACCATCTAGCGACAAGAAGCGAAAGAGCCAGGCTTTGCAGAGGACGTGACGTCATCCAACCCCTGAATGGTCTTGAGCAAGGTAAATAAGCTGAGGTGGATTCGCGCAGCACCAACAGCGCCCGCGCATCCTCTGTTTGGTCAATTTTAAACGGGACCCGCTGGTACGGTGCACCAAGGTTGAATACGAAACTCTTGGCCATATCTCTTCTGAACAATGGTACTGTATGTGCGATAACCCAAGTGGCTTCCCTGATAACTGCTGTAACAAGTGTTTTGAAGGCAGACCTTGTGTCACAGAGCACCAAGTTTAAAATGGCCACGGCCACAGGACAACGGCGTGCTTCGTCAAGTGTCCAATCCTGAGACGTTCTGAGATAAGAGAGTGGCTCTCGGCTGGTTTGTTTGTCACGTGACACGCGGCGCCTCCCGCTGACCCTGGGTGGAGCCCTGAACTTCTGCCAAGATTTTGACCACTTCCTCCACAGGCACAGAACGAAGTGCGCAGTGGTCAAATCAACGCTGCGCGACCAAACGATGTTTCGGGAAAGTACCTTTGTTCCTCGTTCTCTTTTCAGGGTTTGCTTTTGGGCTGGAAGGAGACTTGCTTCAGCTTCAGGCCAGTTCTACATTTAGCAAACGAGAGGCGAGAAGCTCCAAGAAACTGAGCAGCATTTCACGTTCAAGGAAGGCAAGGCGGGGGCCTCAAAATAACAAATCGTGTATTTCGTCCACACATTCGTGGACAACCAAATCATCCATCATTCGTGATGCGTGAGGCCGAACGAACACCAACAGGCAGGCAGAGCCTTCTGTGCTTCTTGGTTCCCAACGATTTCCAAGTGCGTTCACATTTTTCCTGGCAGTCTCTCCCACGTCACCCGGTACAGCGAGGCCACACCAATACAGAGTCCAAGTCGTTTCGTGACCAGATTTATCACGCGGGATCCTGAGGTCAAGAAGCTGCGTCGTTGACACATGTAGTGAAGCAGAAAACAAAGAAACATCAATTCTCTCAGTGCCAATAAGTTCAGTGCAGGATCCTCGAGTACAGAGGTGCGACTCGTGACAGTGGTCTCTGCTGCAGGCAGTAGTTTGACTGTCCTGTCCTTTTCAGACATGTCATGTTTCCACAGATACCGGAAATATTCCGGGCTCCACGGTTAATCATACCTCGGCCTTGACCTCCTGTAGGTCTCTGATAGACAAACGTCCTTGAACCAGCCACTTGGGAGTGGCCAGCGAACTTTACACCACCAGTACATCATTTATCAGCAAATGAAGTATGTTCACCTCAGAAAGCACCAAGGGACCTTTTCGATTCTAGTAACAAAATAAGCATGGACAAAGTCGAAAACCCACATGTAGCTGCAAAAAGCAGCGGCCGGGGTAAACATTTGCCCCGACAGCAGCCATTTGTCAGAGCTCCAGTTCAAAAAAGTCTTAGCATGTAGAGGTAAACACTTGAGCGGAGGCTGCTGTACTTTTTTCCTGCATTACATAATGTGCCGCCGCCAAGCTCGGGTAACGTTTTCTCCAGCGGGTCAGCGGATTCCATACAATTGTTGCCCCGGAGATTTATGCGAGGGTACAGCACGAGCGACGATTATCATGTCAGTCGTCCAACGATCTCTGCGTGCGGTTTTCTGCGGTAATCGAATGGGTGTGAAATTTGTCATGTTCACAACTTGTTCTTTATTCTGTCACTGTCCAAATTAACAAAACTTTTCCAAATTTTTTAGAAGTAACACTTTGTGACAATTTTTTTTGTCAGGCGTCAATTTCACTCTTTTTTTCCACAGCGGTACTTTAGACTTAGCTTCAGCTTTTTGACCTTGTGCATTTCTGAGATTGTGTCAATCTTTTTCATGACTTCACACAATTCTGTGCACTCATGGCTATTACTCGTGCAAAACTGATGCTTGTGACTTGGGTTTCCTGAGCAGTCAGAATTCACAAATCTCTGAATTTTCTCTTTGGACAATTCGTACTCATCGATGTCGAATTCTTTCGGCACGCTTCTCTTTTCTGCAACCTTGTCAGGGACACTTCCTTCTTTCCCACCTTCACCCACACAAGAAACCATTTTCTGAGCTTCACTCAGAAGCTTCTGATTCGTCCTCTTGTAGTCTCGGACACTGTCTGATCTGTGTCCGGTGACATTTTTAATCAATTGTTTGTCGACACCTGCCTCGAAAAGTCTGGTTGCGCATGTCGCATGCAAAGAGTGGTTAGAGAAGTGTCCCTTCAAGCCTGCCTTTTCTGCAAGATTTTTCACTATCTTTTTGATACTATTCACACCAAGAGGTCTGTCAGAAAACCATGTTCTGCACGTGAAACTCCTCCCAGTCGCTGGGTACCGATACAGAGCTGCGCATTTGGTCGGCACTGGTAACAGAGACAGGTACTTTTCAAGTATTCTGACCACATTTCTGAACGGGTTTTCGCAGCCATACACTGTCAACACTTTTGGCTGAGAAACCTTTATGCTCAACCCTCCCTGATTAGTCTTTGACACAACATCTTCAGTGAATTTGATGAATTTCTTGCCTTCAGAATCTTTCAGAATTTCCAACTGAGAATTGTGACCTGGTGCGCGCAATTTGCGGTGCTCGTCACCACCATGCAGAGCCAGATTCAGACCAAGCAAATACATTACTGTGTGCAACAACTGCTCTGGTTTGTCATCACCAAGCATGCCTTCCCTCCACATTTTCTCCTCATCATCGACAGAGATGATGTCGGCACTTTGCTTTCGACCAAGCCCAGCTCTGGCGCATTCCTTCATCAAGTTATCTAATGTGAACCGCAAAGACACAAAATCAGGATGATCCAGAAGCTTCAGTTTGAGCCCATTTTTCTCAACATGAAACTGAATGCAAATGATGATTTGGTACAGTGAAGGACCAGGGAATTCTGACCCGTCCTTCTTGATTTCACCGATAAACGCGCTCAGAGCGAAACACAAATTTGCCCTCGACACCTGCTTCAAGTTGTCAATCGAAGCCCACTTCACTCGTGAATCACAGTCAACTTTTGCGCATCTTTGGAACCACCAATTCCGGTATAACTGAACAGCCCAAGCTATTTTGTTCTCAGTATTTTGTGCAAATATCTGGTGACTCAAATTCTCCATTTCTGCAAGCGACAGTGGCTCTTGAAAGCATTCGACATCACCACCACCTTGAGTGATTGATTTCTTCTCCAAATAGTCCAACTTCATGTTGCCAAAACTCAAGACACTCTGCTTCAGATGTGGCTTTCTACAAGCACACAACAAAAATATTTTTGCCCAAAGTTCTTCCTTGCCAACAGCTCAAAATGAAGACAACAGATCTTGACAATCCCATACAGAAATTCGCACTCATTTTTGTTGAATCGTCGTGGATATGTCCGTGGTCAAAGTTGCGGTAGCGGTGACAGTCTTGGTTGTGACTTCAGCATGATGAGTGGCCTGTGTCGACGTGAGCGCGCCACTGCAAAGCAACATGCAAACATAACTAAATTTTACAAATCAAAACATCAAAGCAGTAGCTACACGTCCAAGCAATGAAATTCTTTAGGAAAAATTCAAATTGATTTCATCGACACCGGAAAGTATGATACTTACTCCGTCACTGGATTGAAGTGGATGTTGGAGCATGTATGGTCCAGCGCAGATTCAAGCTCTTCCACATCAACATCTGTGTCGCTACTGTCAATTTGCACAACTTGAGGCAACAAAGGAAGATCTACAAAATGTCCAAATTTGTTGCAACTACCAAATTCATCGGCCATTCTGTCCAAATTCCGCTCAAAAAGACCCAACTGACACGACAGACATCTCTGCGACAACTGAAGTTGAGACGCACTGTGTCACCCGCAGACTGACCTATTTTGTCCTGTCGGCAGAATGGCCTGCTTTGTCGTGTCAAGGCCTCGATCTTTGGATGCCAGACATGCTAATCAACGATCATGCATGTACATGGACTAACGCATTCGATCATCATGCAATATCATCAGGATAATCGTTGAGACTAGCGTCTCAACGATTATCCTGATGATATTGCACTCCATCTCACACGTTATTCCTTACACACCTGCCTGTTGCTTTGTTCCGTCTCGGGTCTCGTGTTCTGCACCAGCTACCATCCAAAATTATCATTACCAAATTTATACCCAAGTGCGACCACTTGTACACCCAAAACCGCAAGTGCTAATGGCACGCCGGGGAAGGAAATGTCACAAATTTGACAGTGATAAGACCCTGGCTGTATGAATGGCGTGATTCGATGCGGGGTGTATGGTGCGATGTCGCGTCGGCTGCAAAGACACGACGCAAGGCTGCCGACTCGGTTCGTGTTTCCTCTGCGCACCAGACCCACGTGAACTGAACAGACTTGTGCTGCTGTCCACATCTCGTCACCGAAAACAAAACTCAAAAGGGAGTCCAGTGATTTTCTGACAGGATTCTCACACGAAGATCTTGCACGTTCAACTGACGCGGAGACATGCAGAACAATAGAGCCCCCACTGTTTCTCCACGCGCCGCACCAACTGCCGGGCCGGTTCGCGCAGATGTGGTGAACAGTCGTCCAGTTGAGAAGAGTTGCAAGGGTCGGTCCGGCGGCATCAGCTGATACAAGTCACAACAAAATGGGTCAAGGATCCGACTGGGATCGATAAGGTGCGGCGCAGCAGCAATAGAACCGTCGGAGTTACATCTACTCGGAGGCCTATTCCCACACCTTGTATGGGGCTCCCTTACACCACACACCGCCGGCCTCCTGAACACTGATAGATTTACGGGTGATAAATGTACAAAACGGCCAGACTCCAGACCGAGCGAGGAGACATGGCTGTCTGGGGGCTCCTAACACCAAGGCAATATCGTCGACCTCTCCATAAACAACAGATTCAGCAAACCCTGTGCAATATGTGCATCAGCAATTCTTTTCCAACGCAATGAAGCCTGCACACATGTGCATGTATTATACATGTGTCCTATTCATTGCGACAGAGCCACAGACGAGATACATTGCATGGATATTGTCTGCACAACAACAGTTATTCTCTGCGCACAGAAAGAGGCAGACCCAACTGTACATATTCAGATCATTTATCGCACACAGCTGAAACCGACAGATCGCAGACTCTCGCCCACGTCCAGCCACCAATATCTTTCCGTGTTGAGTAACACTGTTGAGTAACAAGAAGTACCCGCACGAGTCTGGCTCCTTCGTCTCGGAGCCAACTGCTCTGCAGAACACGGGAAGGTTTCTGCAGGTCTACCACAAGCAGAACTTCCAAATGCCACTTCGACATGAGACAACGTCTCCTTTTGTCGCTTGCTACGAAAGAAGAGCAACACCACACTCTTCCCCTTTGTGTGTTTTCAGGTTTGAAAGTTGGAAGGCTTACCTGATCGAGGGAGTCATGCTGCCACATGTACAGGTCCTGGGGGCGCTCAGCCATTCTAAACTCTGGGAACACTAACTCTGAAATGAGAAGAGAGCACATGAGTGAAGCAGGCCATATCTGAGACGGAGAGAAGTATCAGCGCCGTCAATGCGGCTGCACTCCATCGCCGGCGATACATCATGACTGCGGTTGGTCGGTTGGTCGCTGCTGGTCCGACCCGGCGCCGCTGCGCAGTTCCCTCACAACAATGTGCAGGTCGGTTTCGGACGAAGCGACGCTGCGACCTGCGCTCCACCTGGTGATCGTGACCGCAGCTTCTTTACACCCCAGTATTCTGCACACACGTTGAGTCTCTTTGTACGCAAAGCAAGACAATAGGCTGCTGGACGTTCCAGTTAGTGGCATTGCATGCCAGAAGTGACAAAACTGCACGTGCGAACTGTGCTGATTTTCCAGACCCAACTGCCAGATTGGTGAAATACCTCTCCTCCGTTTGGCCATCTTGAAGATGCAGTGTGGTTGTTCCAGCCCGGAAGGTTACATGAACCCTCTACAGTCAGCCAAAGCATCCAAATTCTTGGTCAAAGATGTCCTTGTTCAACGCTGCCCCCATGGTCAGTTCACATCATTCTCAGCCAGTCTTCCAGTCATCAAACAACCCTTTCCCCACGGTCGGACAAAGCGACCAAATTGGCAGAATCCCGCATTGTGAGGTGAAACAATCCCTCATCGCCAACCACACTCCCCTGTGGCTGGCTGAACAAAACAGGCCATTCTCTTCAGGTCATAACAACAACAACAACAACACCACCAACAACAACAGCGAAGCCTGAGCCCAGATGTCAGTTCTTCCCAACATGTGTGTGTGTGTGTGTGTGTGTGTGTGTGTGCGTGTGTGTGTGTGTGTGTGATGGCTTATTGCCTCAGCCCAGATGTCAATTCTGCCCTGTAGGAGGTGGGGTGTGACAGACAGGATGGGACAGGGGAGTTCGCATACATACAGGCAAATTTGTTCAGCGCTGAATGCTCTGCCCTGACGGAACATCGCAGAACAAGAACAAAACGTACGACCAGCTGAGCCGCCAACACTTCGCCACCCTTTTTCTAGTTGTGTGCTCAATGCAGCTGGGTACCGTATCGAAACTCCTTTGTTTCTGACGGACACGTTAGAACAAACAAATTCGAATTGAACAACAACTGTTTTGAGCAGCATGAGTGAAACGCACCTTTTTTCTGAGACAAAAATCCTGTTCTTTTTTCACAAAGCTTTTCAGCATTTCAAGGCTCGTTTTGCAATTTGGCAAGAATGTGATATGCTCAACGTACTTCAGAATCAGAACCTGTGGTGTCTCGCTGACATTGGACTTTCTTGCTCAGTCGAAAAAGCAGAGTAACATATATCGAAGCAAATGAGGGCGAATTTGGCGGGTACTCCCGATGTTCTTTTGAAGCGAGTATCCACAGCTGGAAAGCACGCGAATAAGGGTTTTCACGTTGGTGACGCGCGTGTCAAAAATTGACGCCCGCGTCAAAAATGTGCCATTGGGCATCATGTTGAATTTTGACGCACGCGTCAAAAATTCTGACGCCGCCCAACCGCGCGTCACCAACGTGAAAACCCCTATTCCACGAGGTTGGTATTGCGGCACTACACCTCACCCTGGCAGGCGGCATAGGTTCTACTCTGGGAAAGGGGAGGACCAAACCTGTGCAACGGAACGGGGGGGGGGGGGCGGGCGCTGGCAGTAGTTCCCATGCAAACTATCCCTGAAGACAGAGAAAAGGTCTTACTCTGGGACATAACTTGTTCACTGTGGAAGGGGTCCAGCATGGACTCCACTGCTGGACCCCCCTCCATGTTAGGAGTGCACACACACACACACACACACACACACACACACACACACACACACGTGTACACACACACCAAGCACTAAGCGCGCTGAACAGACGCCAAGCGGCGCTTGAAAAAAGTGGTTGACTTTCAGATATCAGAAATATCAATTGGATGGTGTGACGATCGAGCCGAACTTTGCTGTCCAGCTGAGCAGTCTGTGTTGTGTGTCAAAAAGCTCAAGTTGAAATGCAAAGTTTTCAAACAAGAAAAAGTAAGCTGCACGTGAAAGTTGAAAAGTTTCGTGGGTTAACGAGTCATTAGGAGAGTGGTAATTATTTCCGAGGGTACGTTGCGAATACAGTGCAACACGAAGCACATCATTAGACACAACATTCAATCGGAGGCAGCTTGATGACTTTCAGCGCCCTGCGAACCCACTTTTTTCCAGCATTCCTTTGTGACGGAAATAATTTGTCGATGGAGACAAAATAAAAAGATGATGAGCTGGGCAGGGCCAGGACAACTTTTGTCAAATGGGGCAAAAACTTCAGTTCCTGCGAAAAACATTCTCCACGAAACATTCACGCACACACAGACACATAGACAAGACAGCGACAGGTGCCTCATTTTCCGTCCGTTTCACGCTCCCCTTCGGCTTTTCGCCGGAGCCTCGAGTGCATCACACGCTGCATTCCAAAGTTCAGGAAGATGGACCCAAGACCCGATTCATTCCACACCAAGGAAGTTTAAAATGCTGCAAAGCACACTTCACGCTCAAATGCTCTTCGTCTTATGAAAGCAAAGTAAAATTTTGGGTTTTGTAACACACAGGTTTCAATAACGTTGAGTGCCAATCAGACGCCAAGCATGCCTTCCGAGGATCACGTCCTTTTGCTCTGTGACAGACACAGACGTGGACTGCCACCTCCACTTTGCCGCTCAGAAACTTTTATGTACCTGAACACTTTTCCAGCAGCGTCTTCACAAGTGGGAAAGGTGACACGGCGAAGCCTGCATTTCCGTGGTCTGTCACTTGTATTGACGTTGTTGTGTGGCGCTTCAGTCTCACCGCCACCAGTCTCTCCTTGAGTACTGCGACTCCGATGGACAGAAAAAGTTGCCACAATTGCGCTTGACCAACAACCCAGTGGCTCTGCCTGGACCTGACCAGGTTGCTACTGCTACAGTGACTGCACCAAGCCCGTAGAATACGAAAGACACGGGCTCGAAAATCCAGGGAAGTGAACCGACCTCAACCAGCCTGAAAACAGACATTTTTGTGTCTTTTTCTCTTGCCAGCCTCAAGTCAGCTGGTTGGTCTGAACACGTCGAGGTAAGTTCGACAACTACGAGAGCTATTCTGCAAACTGGGAGTCAAACAACAAAACTCAAGAGAGCTGCATTGCAAACGACGTAGTTTGGGCACAAGGTTCTCAGTTGTATCCAATCTCATTGGTTTTATCACACCGCTATCAATTGTCTGCACCCTCACATTGACACAGTTCTGGGTATTTTTGCCGTTTTGGACTCTTGGTTTTGGTTTCTACAATCGACACAAAACAACCCTCGAACCAGTCCTGCTTTCAGCCTGTGTGTGCGTGTAGCAGATGTGGAGATCCGAAAACGTTGCCAAATCAAAGCCAGAACCCTGGAGATGGGGTCCGCTCAGCTTTATCCGTGAGGAGATGTGCACGTGTGTGTCGACGCGAAGGCATTGTGAGCACGCATCCTCATCCTCAAGACCTGTCAGCAAACCTGTGTCGAACTTGTCTTTATTTGGCATCAGTGGGTCATCTTGTCACTCCACACGCATCTCGAAATGAACCAACTGATATAGCACGTGCGACGATTGCATACTGCCTTTGAGAATACCGGGGTGGAGCTTGTTATATTATTTCTATGGGGCCTGCCTTTCAATGAGATCACCAATGCACACAAGCGACGCATGACTGCGTCAGAACCCCAGCACAATGAACGTCAGGATGGAAGGAGAAAGAGGGGCTTGAAAAAAATCCGACAGCACATGGAACTCGCAGAAACGCATGCATTGCAGCTTTCATGCTGCATTGCCCTTGCTTTCAAGCACGCGCGCTTTTTTCAGCGGTTACTTACTGCTGCTCATCGAAACCTTTACACCTTGTAATTTCGAGGACGTGATGCTAAAATTATGCAATAGGAGCGTTAGTTACGTCAATTGACAAGAGGAGCTGGGCCAAGCCAATCGAACTGCGGTGGGCAAAAAGGGGAGCATGACTGCGCGAGCAGCTTGCGCCCGATGTTTTGAAATCCACGCTGAAACAAAGCTGCTCAGCGCAGCGCGCGTGCATGTCGTAATCTGCAGTTTCTACAAGAGATACGACTCGATCGAGGCCTGGGAATCTGCTGTTGTGTCGACATTATCTCATGTCATGTCAGTTTTCAAGGTCTTTGATGTGTACACTCCCCGATATATGGCTCTGCACTGGGGGACAGTTTTGTTGGACTTCGCATAATGAATTTCTGGTTCCCTTTGTTGCGAGTATGTGCTCTCTACACGATGATGAAACGTTAACAAGAGTGCCAAGACTGCAGCCTCCCAGAACCTCTCAATCAGGCGCAGGTTCTCCCGTGTTGTCTATCAATATTTGATTCTGCCTCATAATTACGGGCGACACACCTGAAATTTAGTGCTTTCAATGCCTCTTTCAGTTTCGGGAATCACAAATTGTGCGAAGGCAGTAAATGAATATTTGTCGACGAGAAGCGGTGTCCATTAGAACGACGAGGCTACTCCGGTTGAGAAGGGCCAGTCGGCACGCAGAGCTTTTGTTGCGTGCCTAAAAACTTGGGTCTTGGTAAATATACTTCTATTTTGCTGGGCTCAAGTGACTGAGGGATGGGCAAAAAGCCTACAGTCGTGTAATATTTGTTTAACTGATTTTTGGGTCTGGCGAAAATGGCTGCTAAGCTTTGCGTTTCAGAAGCGATCCGGAGTTGGATGGCTGTCAAGATCGCGCTCAATGTAGCATGATTTTCTTTCACGTGGTAACAGTCTGGCGGGACGAACACTCCGTGTCGTACAAATCTTCTTTTAGGACTACTTCTTCTTTCTGTCTTCAGCACTCATAATGTGAGGAGGACAACTCTTTTGTCCAACAGTCCAGGACAAGCTGTGATCCAGACTGAAACTTGCGCAGATGCGACCTTGACCTGAAGAACAGAGCTGACAGCCGGGAAGAAGAGGGAAGAGAACACACTTCGAACTTTTTTCTGTGTGGATCACTGATCTGGCAGAGCGTCAGTTGCGAACAAAGACGGGATGATCCTTGGGATCTCGGACGCAGGCAGTTCGCACAAGCAGAGGACAGGCACATCAACTCTTCGTCTACTGAGATTCAGTTTGTTGTCTGCTCAGTTTTGATCAGACTTTTGTTTTTCAAACCACAGAACTAAGACGTCATTTGGTCAACTCGGGCGACCCACTTACCGAAGTACCTTTGGACTGCACGCGTGTCACTGAAACACACGCACCCATGGACACTGCTGCAGGAAAGAAAGAAACACTGCTGCAGGAAAGAAACACTGATGCAGGAAAGAAACATCCTGAACTTTCACCGTCACTGGAATCATGAAAAACATCGTTGCTTCGAAGTGCAAGCTGAGCACTTGAGGACTGTGCTTGGGAGTGAGACGAAACCTCTCTTGATCTCGCACAGACGCAACGCAAGATTCCTTCCTGCCCACACCACACGGAGCAGGTTTGAGATCGTGATGTGTTTGTGTATTCACGTGGTCCAAAACACAAAAAGTTGACGAATCAAGACCACCAGGGTTCCCACTTTTGTCCGGCAATTTTTTTCCCTGACTTTTCCCTGACTTTTCCAGAAAAATTGCTGAATTTCCAGACCATTTCATGCATTTTCATAATTTGTTTT
>JAAUXT010035820.1_pt1 | contig 36609 bp, 49 predicted proteins | sample 7278171 | NCBI WGS metagenome assembly JAAUXT01 (sample SAMN14350112, study PRJNA611818) | marine sediment metagenome | isolation source: surface marine sediment (1.8m) | place: French Polynesia: Moorea | collected 2018-08 | reverse complement strand
TCTGTCTGTCTGTCTGTTTGTCTGTCTGTCTGTCTGTCTGTCTGTCTGTCTGTCTGTCTGTCTGTCTGTCTGTCTGTCTGTCTGTCTGTCTGTCTGTCTGTCTGTCTGTGGAATATCGGTTCACCAGGGTGGGGTTGTGCAAGAAGCAACCATCGATTTTCCTTTTTGTTGTGGTGAATGTTGCTGGTCATGAAGCCAACAGGGAGTTTACCCCCCCCCCCTTCCCCAGTCTTTTTCATTCAGACATGCAGCTGTGGCCTGTTCGTTGGAACAATGCATGTTGTGAGCACAATGCCTGCTGTAAGGAGCCGCTGGCTCGTTGATCTTTGGTCTCTTGTTCCACAAAATTTTGTGAACGTTTCTTTCACTTCCACGCAGTAAACTAGTTCACTCGAAAAAATATTCTTGAATTCCCAGCAAATAGCAGAACTACAAGCGTACCTTCACCTGTTCAGGACAAAAATCGTCAAAAAAGTTCAAGTGTTCAATCTCGTCGACGATACTTTGTTGGATCTTGTTCCTGCCATCAACCAGTTGGCATCAACATCTGCGATTCTTGACTGACTTCGTTTTGGTGAAAACAGGTCCTTTTCCCAGAGTCTTGTCGGCGTTTTCTGCCAACGCAATTTGAACCGTTGGAACCCTGGCGAGTCTGAAGAATAACTCAACGAGTGCTTGTCGGACTCAACACATTCGTTGAAATTTTTTTTCTTGAATTGATCTTTTGCAATCATTTTTACGATTCTGGGAATTGCGTGTCCTCGAAAATCTACTGCGGAATAACCAAATGCGTTTCATTGGTCTCAACGCATAGCAGCAAAACCGTTCACCCAAGAGAATATTCTTGTGTTTGTTCAAAAGAAACAAAGCCTGTTTCCCAGACAGCAGAAAAACGTTGCAGAAAAGACAATTTGAAAACCAATCTGTTCAGTCCTGTTCACACTGCACAACCTGCTGTTTCAACCATGGCACTTGTGTATTTTTATGTATTTTTGAGCAAAACGGGCCCTTCCAGGTGACCGAAAGAAATGAGACCTTGGTCTGTGCCCCAGGTCCGCTCCAATCTGATGCGGCTCCTGACTCGCGTGATGTTTTCAAGCGAAATTCAGTGGGTACACTTGAAAAGGGCGTCATGCTACTTGCAAAGTAAATACCGTGTCAGTAACCAATTCCCTTGTCTTGTGGCGCTTTTTCGGGCATTTGTCAGCACAGTTTTCTGTGCAGTGTGAAAACATAATTTTTCTCCCAAGTCAGCTCCAGGATCACGCTCGTGACAGTCAACATGTCGCCTGAGCTGTAACTGCAAAACTTCACCTTTCACCGTTTGAAGAACCAAAACACGGCAAAACTGTTTTTCCCGTTCTCGTAGATGGTTTCTGTCGTTGGAGCCTGTCTTGCCAAAGGAATTGTCGTTTCAAAAAAAATCTCTTTGCCTGGCTTTGTGCAAAACGCCTTGGCAGATTCTGAACTCCCTATGTTCAAAAAACAACCGAGTACGACTGAAACAACACTCATCAAGAAAAACAGTTACATTCACCAGAAAGTTGGCTGGGAAAACCTGTTCTGGTGGGTCGAGACTCAGTGGTGTACTCAAATTTTGAGATTTTAATGGTGCTTGGTGTTGCACGGTAGAAATTCTTCGTGGTCTGCATCGTCATTCTCTTCAACGTGAAACGCCAAAAACAATGTATCTGACATTTCAGGAAGGGCGTTTGAGAGGAGACCTTTTTGAGACAACAAACCCTCAAAAATTGTCAGAAATGGTTGCTACAGGGGACTGAAAATTAAATTAACAGCAACATCATACTTTTGCAAGAAGCAAATCACAGTCACGGCGCAATTGCGCGCCCTTCCATCTGTTTTGGTTGGTCATTGGTACTGCACCTGCGCTTGCAAATAAATTTATGCCAGCACGCTTTGCGTACACGTACCGTATTCACCCATGTATAAGTCGTACCCAACGATTTACAAATAGTACAAATCGTTGGTCGCACAGTATAACATGCAACCAAACTTCAACCATGATTTTCTGGTGTTTGGGTTTCTATCAAAATTTTGAAGCGTAATTTTAGGACAAAAAAGGTGCGTCAAAACACGGGTGGATACGGTATGTGCAGTTTTTATCGTTGAGTGAGAGATTTTCGTTTATCAGCCAAGCAAAAACAACCGGCCACACATGTTCTACAGAATTGGAGCACAAAGCACACGTACCGGCTGAAGTCCATTTCAATAGACATGGCTTCCGCCCCAAACACCAAAGGCAAAATTGCCATTGTAGGCAGGTAAGCACACAGGTTTCGTGTTGAACGGAAAGGCGTCTTATTTTCGTCAATCCGCATTCACTTGTGTGCGGCAGATTGTCAGTTTTATTTTGCAAAAAGGAAACAGAAAGGTAATTTTGACTTGTCCGCTAACTCTCTCTCCCCCAATGCCCCTTCTGTTTTGATCTGAACAAAGAACCTTTGTCCAGCGGGCTGATCGGGCGTGGCTGGGCGATGCTGTTTGCTGGAGGCGAGTACCTTGTGAGTCTGTACGACTCCGACCAGAAGCAGTTGTCGGACGCACTTGAGTTCATCCGGCTGGAGCTGGCACGTCTCGAGAGCCAAGGATTTCTTCGGGGTCAGCTGGGTGCCAAGGATCAGGCAGCATTGGTGCAGAGTGCGGAGAGTTTGGAGAAGTGTGTGGAAGGAGCGGTGCATGTGCAGGTACTCGGGAACAGATGTGCACAAGTGCTTTCAAACAGAACGTATCACGTCAAAAAAGTAAACACGGTTCACGAGAAAAAGAAGGTTGTATGTTGGGTGGAGAAACCAACTCTTGACCTGTCTTTTGTGTTCTCACAACACATCAATATTGCCTGGTGCTTTTGTTGCCAGGTGCATTTGTGAACATTGCAGGAGTGTGTTCCGGAACGAATAGAGCTGAAGCAGGCAGTGTTCGAGCAACTGGACGCTTTGGTGGGACCGGACACTGTGCTGAGCAGTTCGACCAGCGCCATCGCCTGCTCGATGTTCACGGGGCACCTAAAGCACAGGAACAACTGCATCGTGGCGCACCCTGTGCGTTGGTAGACGTCTCGTGTTCCGCGGTTCATCTTTTGAGACAAAAATTGGAGAAGAAGCGCTGAAGGCAACTGCGTGTGCGATGTCCCTCTGAAACAAAGAATTCAAGCTAATTATTGGCAGAAGAAAGAAAGAAAGAAAGAAAGAAAGAAAAAGGAAAACAAAAGAGGGAAACAGGCAAGCTGGGCCAAATGTTCTTGTCCCCCCTATATTCTAGCCCTCTACCATATTCATGCATTTGATTGAATTGATGCCCAAACCCTGGACTTTGTATTTCACTGGGCACCTTCAAATAATACACCCTCATGAAGGAGATTTGGCAGGGTATTTTTCCGAGCCACAATTCCTGGGATGTACGGTATGCCCAACCTTTGAATCCAACATGCCATCACTCAAGAATGAATCACGCTGGTATCAGTGTGTGTACGATGTTTCGAGAACCCAAGAAGCGCAGCACTTACTGTGTTGAAGGTGAACCCGCCGTACTACATGCGCCTCGTGGAGCTGGTTCCGGCGCCGTGGACCGAGGCGGAAGTGGTGCTCAGGACGCGAGCGCTGATGGACTCAATCGGACAGAGTCCCGTCGTGCTGAAGAAGGAACTGCCCGGCTTCGTCCAGCCCAGGGTCCAGTACGCCATCATCGAGGAGTGTGTCAAACTCGTTCTGGTAAAGATCAATTTGCAGATTTTTCGTGGAACTCTTTTTTCTGAAGTCTGTTGTGAGCTACGTTTCCGTAACGTTTTGCCAAAGTACCAAACAGGATCTGTCAGTGATGAAAAACTGGTGCATTTGTTTCACCAAAACTGCATCGTTCTGTGAAGGACGGGGTGATGAGTGCAGCGGACGTGGATAAGGTGATGGTTCACGGGCTCGGCCGCAGATACGCCTTCATGGGACCTTTCCAAACCATCCACCTCAACGCTGAAGGTGCGATTCGAACCAGCTGCAAAATTCCCTCCCCCATTTTCATTTCACAATGGACTCTGAAAACTTGAGGGTGGAAGGAAAAGTCTTCTGAAAACGTGTGCACATTTCAGGAGCCGAGAGCTACATGCAGAGATATGCAGAGATGATCTTCGAAATCAACAAGCAGTCCGCAAGTGAGTGCATCGGAAACCCCACGTCGAACGCACTTGTCAAGCGGTGCTGTTCAGATTGAGTGACACCGATTTGGAATTCAGATGAATTTTACGCACACGACTCAAAATGCAATTTCAGGCGTGGAAAACGTGCGACTGCACGACGACCCTCGGATGGAGAAGGTGTTTGAGGAGCTGGAGGCCATCACTCCGCTCGATCAGGTCCGGGAGAAGCAGCGTTGGCGAGACGGAGCCATCGCCAGCTTGTGTCAGCTGCGGGAACGGCTGGACAGAGAGACCAACGAGTGAGGAGAAAAGCGAACAGGATGTGAAATGGCACGGCGGGAGTACCTGAATAGGCCCGAACACGAGGACAAGGACGGAAAGAACAAAATGCGGTCGAGAAGAGCGGTTGAGGACCATATCAAGGAGGGTCTTCTGTGTTCTCGTGTCACCAACACACCGCGAATTGCGCATTGCAAGCAGTTCAGACAATCTGAAACTCTCCTGCAGTGTTTTCTTGCGTCCCGTTGGGTGCGTTTTCAAACTACAGTGCCAGGCGCAAAACGTATCCAGGCTGAGTTGGCATTGCAAATGGAACAGAACTACTGAGCTGGTAGCTACAAGAATGACTGTCGTTTGTGAAACATCGAATCAAAACGCGAAATAGAACTGACGAATGTGCCAAACGAATGATCTTTCTGATTTCTGCATGTGTTAAACTTTTGCGTCAAACTGATCACAGACGAGACGTTGCACGGACATGCATGAGGAAGGTACATGTAACTCAACATCATTCCAGCACCACAGTTCATCAAAGGTTTTCAGCAAAGAGTTATGATTTGTTCAAACTTTTTCGTTGAAATCAAGTTTGGATTTGAATCGACACCAGCTGCCAGTGCCACTGCATTCCTTCAAAGTCTTTTGAAATCAAACAGAATTATTTTTCAAAAACTCGAGATCCGCACGAAGTGTTTTTTCATCAAACCATTCATCCCTTTCAAAATGCCCAACCAAACTGTGCACTGAGTTGCAAATCAGTTGACGATTCTTGAACTCTCTAAAATCAATGCATGAAAGCCATGGCAAGAGCAGAGACCAATCAAAAGCCGGCCACATGTGCACAAATTCACTTTTTGACTTCAGTTTCATTGAATATTTCGTGCATTTCACCATCAAATCCAACGTTTTGAAATCCAGGCGAAAAACAAGCGGACGAACATCTGCAGTTCGCAATGAAAAGCTCGCAGTAACGATTTTGTCTTTGTGATGATAATAGAGTTGGTAAAATTTGAAAGGTTGAAACAAGGTGTGGCCCGACAATGCCGTAGTATTTAAGGCTATAGATGCAAGGGCGCCTCTCAACACTGGGAGGAAGGCTCCCAAGACGAAATCGAGCTTCGGTACCGGATTCGAACGTTTTTTTCCGAGACACTGGATTTCAGTCAAAAAAGTAAAGCCAAGGTGAGTTACTTCAACATGCGTAGAACCTTCGGTTGAAGACACAAGAGAACTTTCAAGAGTAACCAGTGCCACGTACGAGTACGCCACCTTGTCTTCAACCACGTGCACAAAAAGTCTTACGAGTCTGCCACGTTGCTCGAGTTAGACAGAAGATGCAAAAGCAAAATCGACTGAAAGGCCAAAACCAACGTTATTCTCTGTTTACGGTGTACCGTATTCACCCATGTAAAAGTCGCACGCAAGGTAATGAGACGCACCCTAACTTTGCCTTGATTTTCTGGTTTCGGGTCTCATTGAAAAGACAGAAAATTCACACCCTTATTTTCGACGCACCCTAGTTTTCGTGGTCAATTTCGGGAGAAAAAGCTGTCTCCCTTTTCACGGGTCAATCACACTTTGGCCGTCTTCTGTCAAAATGAAACGACTGTAATTATTTTTCCCTGCAGTGAGTGAGCTGTAACGCGCGGGCTTCCCCAGGCCCCGTCTCTGTACATACTATGGGAGACGCCAATCCTCGGCTGCTCCTACTCTGTCTCACCTGGATTTTACTGACCGGATACGTGAGGTAGGTGACGAGGCCAGCGTTTTAGGAATAACCCTCCTGTTACCCACACCATTCCTTCAGCAGCTTCAAGTGCACAAACGGTGAAACTGAGCCTGTTTGTGAATCAGGGTCACAGGCATCAGATTTTACGAGCGTTGTTCTGTTGAGGTGAACTTGCTGAGAAGACACTTTCGTACAGCAGACTGTAACTTCAAAGTTCGTGTGTAACTCGATTCAGCGTCTCATCCCTCTGGAGCTTTCTGACTTCAGGACTGTCAAGTTATTCGTTCACCGGGAAACGGAAAGTGAGCTATGACTCTGGTAGATCCAGGACAGGGGTGGGGGCGTAGTCGGTCTTGGCGAGGAGAAAAGTGAACAGAAAACACCCGCTGAGCTTTATGGGTGCCATCAGGGAAACAGCCGGATATCGAAAGAACGAAGGTACCAAGAGTCTTCAAGGTGCGGTTCGCAAGTTCTTTGCTGTCGCCAAAGATTCAATAAACATGGAGCAGTAATTTAGAGGTAAAGAATGGGTGCTTGGAGGTATCACCTCCGAGCATCAGTGAGGAGGTGAAATCCTCCAAGCACCCATTCTTTACCACACATAAGACCCCATCTGTGTCATTGTCTAAGTTCTCAATGACCAGGAGGTTATTTTCCTTGATAATCTATGTATTTTCAATCACCATGGTAGGAGGTTATTTTTTGACAATCTACTGATTGGCTGTGGGAGTCAAGTGTACTAATATTCAAGTGTTTAAGTCTTTTTTGTTGAATGCTTTGACATGGGTGCACTGGACTAACAGTGGAATTACAGAGAATTATTGAAGAGGAATCAAATGTGAAAGAGAATGGCACAGACGTGGCCTTATGAATGTGTAAGGCGTATTTTATGAAAGGCATGATGGATAGCTGAAGAAACAAAACGTACAAAAGATAGAAACTCATGAGAAGTTAAATTGCAAGCTTCAGTCACTCCTGGTCCATGCTTCATAACTCATTCATCTGACAATTGGTGGCGAATGGGACGACCTATGACCTGTTTGACTTCTCTGAAGCCTGTCTGGCTGTCTGAAACAGACACTATTGCGCTGTCACCTCTGTTTGGACTCAATTTCAACAAACCACGAAACATTTATCTCAGCCTCACCAATCTGATCAGTGGTGCGCTGAGAACCAAGGTCAGCCTCAGAGGCAGAACTGTTGGCACAGTTTCTGACCAGGTCCTTCCAAGGTTCCAGCACAGGTTATGCACAGAAACCACGCCAGAATCGACCGCATAGTTCATTCTACAACGATAAACGGTCAGACCTGAGATCAGAACAAAGAACAAAGAGCATGTTTTCTGTTTCGTCACACAATCAGGAAGAGCTCAGACATTGTTTTTGTGCAGTGGCCGACTAACATGGACAGATTTTCATCCGCGTGTCAGAGTTCAACTTAAGTTTTGGAAAGGAACTCACACACCTCTAGAGTGAGACAAGAAGAGAGGGAAGAGAAAAGAGACGAGAATATACGAAAAGAGAGAAAAGAGAGAGAAGACAAGAGAGAAATGGTCAGTCAGACAGACAGTCATTGAGTCCGCGTGAGTCTCGAAACTCAGTCATCCCGTTTCGTGTTTCAGTGCCCAAACTGTGGGCCAGTTCTGCAATGTCACCGTGAATGAAGAACGAACGGAGAACGCCAAGTGTGGAGAGTATGTCGACTACATCGAGCGGAAGTGGAGACTTGATCCTGAGGTGGGAAGGTCAATCTGTCCAAATTTGATCTTTTCATTCACATCGCTAAATCTATTGACGCCTTGAGTGGTGACCTGTTACGTTTAAAATCGTGACTTGTTGGTGCCAAGAGCGATTCCAGCAAAAGGTTGTGACTCCCAGGTTCGAACGAAAGTGTTCGGCCATTGGGGTCATGCTCCCATGTGCCACTCATTCGTGCACAAACTCACTGGTTTTTCTCGCTTGACGTGCCTCGTCATGTGCAGGAGAACGGGATGGTCGGAATGAGTCAGCAGGAGAAGAACCAACTCTTCGCGCGCTTCTTCACAGACAAGTTTGACGACAACTGTGTCTACACCAAGTGAGTGGTCAGCTCAGGTGACAATGATCCGGACATTGAAAGTCTCCACAGTGCTGCTTCGATGTATAAAGACGGACGCACTTTGCATCTGGCCAACTTGTGCTGAGCAGACGGGTTGAACTACACCCAGCTTTGAAAAGGATGAACGTACCTCACTTGACACAAAATAACATCCCTGTTTGAAAAGAAAGCTCGAACACCGCTCTGCTCGCATTTCAGACTGGAACCTGTGCAGAAGACCGAATGCTGCAAGGGCTACAGGGGAGAGAACTGTGACGAAGGTGAGAGGACCAGTATTGTGTCAACGCTGAGACAAGTAACGTACTGTGCGAACGTACAGCAGGAAGATCGTGTGTTCAAAACTCTGTGATGGTGTTTGCCCTGTCGTGAAATCACTCAGTTCATTCAGTTCGACACCGATGCAAAGCGATGTCGTGTCCACAGCACTGAGCACAATTTGTCCCATTCCAATTTGCTGAACACAAATGCGCTGCAGATGTCTGCAACTCTATGTCGGTCGCCTCCAATCTGGTCGGTCCACGATCCGCTGACGTCTTGTGGCTTGGCGCCCGAATTGTCCGACGAAAACATTCACACACTCTTCCTCTCTTCGCAGCGGTTTGTGACATCGTGCGATGCGAAAATGGAGCGACGTGCACAGAACCCAACGTCTGCGAGTGTGTCGAGGGGTACCTTGGTGTCGGGTGTCAACAAACCGCCTTCGGTTAGTCCTGAACTTTACTCAGTTTGGATTCAGAGAGACTCGCTTGGTGAGTGTCGCAAGAGATTGGGTCTGGCATGTTTGATGGAAACAATTCTGTCGGTCTGGTCTTCTCACCTGAAATGGGTTTGGTTTTGTCAGCGGACGACGCGGCAGAGCAGATTTGTTACCGGGACAACACGTGCAGTGACCCGACTCGTAATCCAGACGACCCAGACAGCTACGCTCCGGTGAGTCGCAAGGGTCGGGTGCAGTCGAGTGCAGGCCGCATGGGTTGGGGACATCGACCCTCAAGAAAAAATTTTCACTTCTCAAAAGAAGTTGTCTCACGTCAAAACGAAATTTCGAATTTGGGGTCCGTTCGCATGAGGGCAGGAATTCAGCAAGCTCGTATGAAGCAATTTATTGTCGGTGTGCGGGATATTCAGAGAAATATTGATGTCAAATTATCGCGCCTTGGAAATGGGCAGAACGAATTCAGGCAAGATTGTAAAAATGTGTTTCTTCATCGCAGTTGATGGACTACAACGCGTGCTGTGCCGTTTACGGTGGCTCAGCGTTCGGCTTGAGGGGCCGGCGCTGCAAGGCGTGTCCGAATGAAGGCGTTTTCACCACGAAACCCATCAGTGAGTGCACGTAGAACATCACACCAACTGAAGCAGTCAAGATGCAATCACTGATAAAGTGAACACAAACTCGGGTCCAAATGGCAAGATGACACTGCTTGTCAAAGAAGAACCTGTTGCTCTCTAAAATTCATTCCCAAACCTTCAACGTTTGATGTTTCATCTCCAGTCATCGCGCAGCGGGAGGACCTGGGTTTCCGCACCTGCATGAGCTTCGGGCGCTGCGAGTTCCGCTCGTTCGACGGGCTGCAGTATCACTTCTGCGGACCGTGTGACTACGTCGCCTTCTCCGACTCATCGCACTCACTGACCGTGTCGCACCACGACTGCCACTTGTACAGGAGCTGCAGGAAGGTTCGGCCCTCTCACGATGGGACACATGGTCTGCCTTGTGTCACATAAGCTGCAGCAAAAATTTTGCAGCTGAACAAAAGGAAGGCATTGCACGAAAATCCAAGTTCCCGACGACAATGCATGTCTTGTCAACATACCCTGTTTGAACTGGGTGACCCATCCAAAGTTGAAGTTGTTTCAAAGGAAAATAAGATTTTGTCTCTGTTCTGCGGCAGACTTACAAGTTGGTGCTGGGCTCGGCGGTCGTGAGGATCAATCGTCACGAGTCGATCGATGTGAACGGAAAGGAGATCATGGAGCATCTGGAGGACGGAGCCTCCTGGTCCGCAAACAGTATGTAAAAGTAGGAGTCAACTGTCAAACAACGATCGTGCTTCCAACAAAGTGGGAATAGCCGCCGACCCTCCTCGCTGACGTCCGTGTTTCACGTTGCAGACATCTTGTTCACACACGACGGAGAGAGGTTTTACCTGGAGTTCGGCACGCTGCGTTTCTCGTGGGACTCAGGGCTGCAGTGGTTCCTCACCCTCGAGGAATCCCACACGGACGCCAACTCAGTCGCGCTCTACAAGGGGCTGTGCGGAGACTACAACGGCGAGGCTTCGGGTGCGTTACAACTCTGCATCATGTCACACACACAGAGAGACACAGACAGACAGACAGACAGACAGACACACACACACACACATACACACACAGAGAGACACAGAGACACACAGACACACAGACACAGACACAGACACAGACACAGACACAGACACACACACACGGACACACACACACACACACAGACACACACACACACACACAGACACACACACACACACACACACACACACACACACACACACACACACACACACGTAGCGTTCCGTCCGGTCGGTCTTCAGTTAGTCTTCGGGTTGTAAAAGGGGAAAAAAGCTCTTTTGGTCGCGTTTAATAGCTAATCACACGGATGTGATCTGATTGGTTTGTTTTTGCGGGCGGCCCTTTTGGTGGTGTTGATGACATCTGTAGTAGAAAAGATCATGAAATATCAGTGTTTCTCCGACAGACGACCTGCGGAAGCGCGATGGGTCGCTCGCTCCAACCGTCGTCGAGTTTGGCAACAACTGGTACGAACCGAGCGAAATCGGAGAAACGGTAAGCACTCAGCCTCAAATACAAATCAAACTGTTTTGCTTCTTGAAGCACGAACACAAACTGAACTCTCTCATGGATTTCGGGGGGAAGGATTTCTTCCCCTTCCACACCAGCAAAAGGAAGCAGCGAGGAGGCGAAACCTTCACCATACAAGTCAACTTCTTGATCTCTGCGAGAACAGTGCCTTGAAGGACCCTCGATTCCAGTTTCTTCTTTCTGCCGGTGCAGTGTCCGAGCGCCGGTGCTGAGCGCAACTACTGCGAGAACCACGAGGAGGCGATGGAGACGGCGCGGCGCTTCTGCTACGCCATGATCGTCGGACCGTTCGACAACTGCCACGCCACGGTCAGGGATGAAGATGTTTGATTTTCAAGTTTAAGCGTTGAACGAAGCGCAGCCGTCCTCCTGCCAAGTTGAAATCATTGACCTTCTGGACATTTGCGTCTTTCCCCTGCAGATCGAGTATTACCAGGTGTACTACCAAAGGTGCCTGAATGACATCTGCTACGTGCACAGGTTGGTGGTCAGCCATCTGTGCGATCGAGGTCAATTGAACAAGGACCAATATTGTCTGTGGCCTGCAAATTTTTCAGATCGTTGTTTTGCCCATGTGTTTCAAAAAGCACTTGCTCAATGTTCTGATCTTGGTGGTTTTGGCAGATTCTTGCAAGAAGAGATTGAAGGCGAAGGGCGGAACCTGGAGGACGAGTACCGAGCCATCCAGTGCGAGCACATGGAGTGCCTGGCGCGGGAGTGCGCCGAGAATGACGTCATCGTGCAGTGGAGGACGCAGGAGCGATGCCGTAAGTCGCATCATTGCAGGCAATCGCACGTGATTTGTTGTGCATTCAACTGTCCTGTGTGTCTCTGAGTCTTGCTTCCTTGCATTTTACAGCGAAAGATTGTCCGGAGAACATGCACTACACCGATTGCTCGAAGCAATGTCAGCAGCGCTGCAGCAGTCACCTTGGGGTGAGTCTCACTACGCGTGCGTGTGTAGTTGATGAAACAACAAATAATCTGGTCCAAGTGGTTGTGACGTGAAGCTCAAAACGTGAACGGATATGACCGATTTCTTTCTCACGAAAACGAAGATTCGTTGAGCGTTGCACAAGAACAAAGTGTTGTGTCTACTTCAGGCTGCTGCGGAGTGTGCGACTGAGCAGTGTCATCCGGGCTGCGTGTGCAACGAGGGGCTCGTCAAAGACTACGAAGGGAACTGTGTCGACGTGAGTACACATGAGTGAAAATTGAACAGCTGTTAGTTCTTGATTGACCAGCAGAGTTGACGCGTGTGACGCCACGAATTCAGCCCGGGTCGCCATTTTCGGGCTTACTGATGTCACTGAAGGAAGTTTTGTCCTTCCCAAACATCTTGTTTTCAGGTGGAGACGTGTCCGTGTGTGTACCGAGACGAATACTACAAACCTGGCGAGGAGCTAAAAATGGGCTGCTCAGACTGGTGTGTTGGAATTAACCTGGCATCAGAATGTTGACGACTTGATGTAAATTGTTTGCTTTGGCATGCTGTCTGTTAAGCAGCTAATGCCGTCATTTTCCCCTCAAAAGCAAACTTTGCTGCGGTCTAACAGAAGCATTTCCAAAGAAAACCAAGGGACGAGTACCTTTTGTCTCGACACCTGTCGAATGTTTCGGGAATTGGTGCACCCTGAAAAAGAAGGTGGAAACACAAGGTTCAGCGCTGTCGAGTGCGTTTGGGTTCCAATGAACCAAGGGGAATCACAAGAAGCGATGTGCGTCTGTTTGCAGCTTCTGTGAGGACGGGGTGTGGAATTGCGAGCAGAAGCCGTGCCCCGCCACGTGCAGCGTTCTCACCTACCAGCACTTCACCACGTTTGACGGTCTTCAGTACAACTACGAGGGAGGGGAGTGTGAACATTACCTCGTGCAGGTTGTTTCCTTTCCCTATCGCCAGCAGAGTCGGGTTGGCATTGAACTTGCAGCACACCTTACACAAATTTTCACGCGTCCCTGCTTCCTGAATCAACTTTAGTTTGTCGCCTGTTGTTTTCGTGATTTCCAGAAATAGCCTGGCACTTTGCATTTTCAGGCGGTTAGGGCCTGTTCTTCACGAAAAACTTTGTCACTGCAACAATTGTCATGGTTTCAGATGCGCCCAGACGCGGCTGATTCCGGGCCGCAAGTGACCATCACCCAGACCGGAGCGCCGTGCAGCGAACTGATGAGCTCCATGGTCTGCACACACAAGCTCAAAGTCCAGTTCTCGTACGACAAGCCAGACAAAAACAAAACGATCAGCCACACCATCACCATCGAGGAAGGCGTGGTGAGTGCACCCCCAGCCACATTTCTTCCCTCGATTCAAGTCGGTGCGCGTGAGGCTTTCACATCCTCTGATTCTGTCAACCAGCCTGTCCATTGACTTCGTCGTACACACATTCATTGGAACTGAGAAGCACAGAACACAACGCTTGTTGTCATCAGTGTGCTGTGGTTCTCACTTGAACTTGGCGGCACGTGTCTTCTTGTCTCGCAGATAACGATTGACGGGGAGGCGGAAGACATCGACGCGCGCTACTACCTGCAGGACAGCCTGCTCGTGAAGCGCGCGTCTTCGCTCTTCTACCTCGTCATGGCGCCGGGCTTCAGGGTGCTCTTCGACCAACACGGCCGGGTCTATATCCGACTCGATCCCCACTTCAGGTACGTGGGCACTGGGTGCAGCGTGGATGTCAAATGACGTGTGTTCTAACGCTCCGAAAATCTTGTGACAAAACTGATGATGCCCCCCGCCCCATTCTTTTTATCAATCTTGAGAGATCTGGTTTTCCCGTGACTTGAATTCCTCTCGCGGTTCTGCAGGGAGAAAGTCTACGGGTTGTGCGGTAACTACGACGGCAGCAAGACGCGCGACCTGGCGCGACCCGACAACCCGTCAGACTCGCTGCTGCAGGAGCAGATGAACAACGCCGTCGAGTTCTCCTGTCAGGAGTCCATCCCGGCTCAGCCCGACTGGAGTAACCTCGGCTGCCCTGTGAGTGCCTCCCTGGGTGAAGAGGTCCCTCTGTCAAAGAATGACATTGGACCCGAACCACTGCGTGGAAAGAATTCTACCTCTGAACAACAGATCACTCAAGACCTGTCTGTCCAAACTTTTGGCTGTGTGAACAGAGCGTAGCTAGCGAATGGTCCACTTGGCCTGAAGTTTTCCATTTCTCTGGATTCAGGCTGCTGTGAATGACTTGTGCGAATCTGCGTTGTCCGACGACAAGTTCACTGAGTGTATCGAGAGAGTCGGATCAGATGTGCACCTGCGCCTCATCCGACAGTGCGAGCTCGACATGTGCGCGTCCGACGCTGCGCACCAAAAGAGCATGTGAGTCCAGAAGCGAGGAAAGAGGTGTTTTTGCTGAATCAAAAAAACTGCATAAGTTTCATGGTGAAAGGAACAATCAGACTGCTACATCTCGGCATGAACGCTCCTCACCTTGTTCTTGCAGGTTTTGCTTGAATCTGGCTCACTTCGCTCACATCTGCGACTCCAAGCACGAGATTGACGTGCCATACCACCGCATCAATGCGTTTATCGACAACTGTGTCGGTACGTTATTCCACCATGGGGCTCAACTCTCCATCCGTGGAGTGTGAGGTGTGGACAATTGCAGGTTCCTCGAAGAAGAAGTTGTCACCAATGCTTGTGTGGAGATGTTGAATTCTTTTGAGAATCAAAAAGTCAGTTCGTGCGTAGTGATGGCACTGGGACCCAAGCCGACTTGATCTGTACCAGGTGCTTCAATGGTTCTTAACTTGATGTGTCGCACTCACAGTTTGTCATAATATTTCAGACGAGCCCGGGTTCAACTGCGAGTCTGAGACCGGTACCTATCAGACCCGTATCTCCGTCTGCAACGACTGCTTCGACATTGAGCTCGCCGCTGGAGGTCAGTCCCCGTGATCCCCATCAGTCAACCTTTCACCTGTTGACTGTACGAGTACTTTGCTGATTGTCTTCAAGGAACAGGATCATGCAGAGAGCCCTAGCATTGCCCAGTGACGCCAACAAACTTTTCCCCCTTGATTTTGTGCTTGTTGACTCGGGTAAAACATTTCCGAACAGACCGCCGCCCGTGCGATCTCCAAATCCTGGAATCTGTTGAACTTTGACATTGTTGTTCACTCCTTTTGCAGACTACGCAGCGTGTGACATACATGTGCACGGGTGTGCGTGCTCCCCTGGTGAGTACGGAAGCAATGCGCTCGGCGAGGCGAGTACTTGCGTGGCGCCTGAACTGTGCCCCTGCTACGACTTCGTGCAGCAGAAAGTCTATCCCGCCGGGGAGGCGATCCAGGAGAACTGCAGGAGATGGTAAGAGCACAAAAGGGTGTAGGAAAATGTTCAAACTGTCAGAGTCGGGATTCAAAGGTGGAGGCTGAGCCACAGGAGGGAGCAAACATCAACTGCAAGAACGAAAAGACGATTTGTCTTTTTTGTGTTCAGGCCATGTAACGAAACAAATTTCCTCCATCCAAGTGCCTGGGGTACCAACGCCCAACAGACGCTCTTTCTATCTGGCCTTGTTCTGCAGAACTCTTGACTCCTGTGGTTTCAGCATGTGTGAGGATGGCCACCTTCGCTGCACCCTGGAGGAGGAGTGTGACATCGCTGCTTGTGGACTCGATGAGGGCAACACCGGGAACACCCAGCTCGTCAAGGTATTAGAAACACATGTGCCTTCTTTTGAAGTCTTCTTCGCTTGATGTTCACGAACAAACAAGAAAACATTGGTACTTGTTTCGAACAAAACGAATAAGGAAAGATTCAACACCTGAAGAACAGAACTGGTGCCCTGCATGGTGCACAAAATCGTGGAACGTTTGCGAGACCCCCACGTTCTGCTTTGCAGGTGGACAACGCAAACATCTGCGAGACAACGTGTCGCGGAATCGGACAGACATGTGCACCGAGAGGACAGGGTTGTGCGTGCCCGGAAGGTTTCAGATTCAATCACGAGGTGAGGCTGGAGATTGAGGGAACCAATGTTGTCTGTGCGGAACATCACTGGTGCAGTAAGCGGCATTCCCTGTGGGTTCCTTGTCACTGCAGCTGCTCGTGTGTTGCAAAGCACTGTCGCTCACTTGAAGAAATTTTGTCTTGCAGGACAAGTGTGTCGAAGAGGGGCACTGCCCGTGTGTCCACGGAGGCCACTTCTACGAACGTGGGTCTGTACTGGCCGACGGCGAGGCTTGCAGAGAATGGTGAGTACAAACCAGGACTGGAGGATCAAGTCGATGGTCGAAGCATGCAATTCTTGAGGAATGAACAAGAGGCTGAATTCTTGGTGCGACACTGATCTTCAGTCTTGAACGATCAATTGTTAACAAATTTATCATGTTTCAATCAGGACGTGTCTTGGAGCTGGCGAATGGAGACTGACCAAGGAAACGAATTGTCCGAAGCAGTGTTGGGCCTACGGAGACCCCCACTACAGGACGTTCGACAAGGAGTACTTCAGGTCCTGCCAGTTCCCGTGCAGCTTCTGTGTGCAATCAGTACACTTGTGTCGAGTGAAGACAGGATGATTTCAGCCGAGAAACAACGAAGCCGCGATTTCCAATATCTTCTGTTTGTTTCAGCTTTGAGGGCGATTGCACGTACCTGTTTTCTGCTGCACCAGAAGACGCAGGTAAAAGTTATGCACAAAGCTCGTCCCGATTCAAATTGATCTCTCATGAAAGCTGAACGATCTTTCAAAAGCTGGAATTTGCAACATCAGATCTCTGCCACACGTGTGTAAAACTTGACTGACATTGCAGAGGGAGGTCGACCTTGGGCTATCAACGTGCGCAACATGCCTTGTGGTCACAACGGTGTCACCTGCACCAAATTGGTACGAACACCACTGTCCCGGATCGCAGAGATCAAACTGTGTGATGATAGCAAGCCTGAATTCTGATCTTTTCGACACTGCAATAATTTCAGATCGAGGTTCATGTGCGCGGCGCCAAGATCGAGATGATGCGCGGTATTCGCGGCTTCGTCGTTAACGGCGTGACGCACAGCGAGCCGAACGCCTTCGTCGACGACGCCATCAACGTCAAGTTCTATCGCATCGGCTACATGTGGCAGGCGGTGCACCTGCAGGACTTCGACGTCTACGTCTTCTGGGACTACGGTGAGGGGCAGGAGTGAATCGTGGTGGTGAGAGATCAAGGTCGTCAGTTGAGAGAGGGGAAAGTAATGTTGGGGAAATTCGACAATCAACTGCACGCAACGATTGGCAGGAAATAAAGCCAACTTTGAAGGCAGATGAAAGACACAACAGGGTGTCAAAAAAGGCTCACATTTGAAGTCGGAGAACACTGGGCGCCGTTGATAGCCCTTTCATGTGGGGAATATGCAGGGTCCTCACCTTCCCCTCCCTTGACAGAAAGCCTGTGTCTTGCATCGTAACCAACTGAAAATTGTGTGTCAGGTACTCGTGTTATGGTGGAGGTTCCGGACAGAGAGGATTACAGAGGCAAGCTGGAGGGTTTGTGCGGGAACATGGACAACAACCCCGAGTCCGAGATGTCACTCTTCACCACGTGGGACAAGTACGGCGAGCAGAACGCCGAAGGACTGTGCCAGGGCGCCACGCAGCCGATGCCCGCCCCCTGCGAGGAGGTGAGGAGAACTCAGTCTCTGCTTGAAAGTGCAGAACAAAATGCAAGGCATCCTGCGTATTTGAAACTGAGGGGCGCAATCGCAATTATTGTGGTACAATGTGATCCATGTTTCAGCCGGGTCAGGCGAACCGCTACTCGTGGGCGCGCGACTCCTGCAACGCCATCATGAGCTCGACGTTCGCAGACTGCCGCGCCGCGATGGGAGACACTCTGGTGGAGGAGTTCCTCTACAACTGCTTGGTGGACGCCTGCGAGTGAGTAAAGGCTGCTGTGGTTTGACTTCGAATGTGCATGGATGCTCATCTTGTGGAATGTGCTGCTTTGCTGGAAATACACGGAACCTGATTTGCCTATTGTCCGTTGTTTTGCAGGTGTGACCGGGGAGGTGACTGTGAGTGTTTGTGCACCGCTGTTTCCGCCTTCGCTGCTGAGTGCAACAAATTGGTGGCGCCAGTCCATTGGAGATCCTTCTACTTCTGTCGTGAGTTGACCTGAAATCTTACGCACGTTCATTCTGCTTTGTTCGAAGCAACCATAAAGTGTGGAAGACATTATCATGGAAAAAGTCGCAATCAGAACACCGCGTTTGTTGACACGAGGGAACTGGCTCACTGCATGGTTGATGTTTGCAGCGATGATGTGTGAGTACGGGAGCGAGTACCGGACTTGCGGCCCCGCCTGCGAGCAGACGTGCGAGACTATCTCGGACGACCGCCCCGCCGAGTGCGACCAGGGCTGCTTCGAGGGCTGCTTCTGTCCCTACGGCATGGTGCGCGACGAACGTAAGCAAGTTCTCAACCCTTCCTGTTTCAACAATACTCATACACAAGAATCTGAACAGTGATTCTGTGTCTCATTGCCCCGAACGTGCTGGTCCCACGCGTGGTTCAACAAATTCTCACCATGCAGTTGTCCTGTCAAGCTCTGGTGTGTTTTTCTCGTAACACCACTGAAAACATAGCAGGAAATGTTCACACTGTCCTGTTGTAGTGGGGTACTGTGTGGAGGCTGAGCAGTGTCCGTGCCGACTGGGCGGTCAGACCTACCGACCTGGAACCATAATCGCCAGCAACTGTCAGAACTGGTGAGTAGGAACAACCACGACAGTCGCAGTGAGGCCCGGGCTTTGGGCCTTGTTCTGGACCCACCAGAGGTTCCGTACAGTTTTGTTCTCAGTGTCGGTCCAGAATGAAGAACCACCTCTCTCTGGGAACCAGTCTGCCTTGCAAGATGGCCTCCATGCATTCTTGTTGTTTTCTTGTTGGTCCTTTGTGCGATCTTGCTTTGTCTAGCTTGTCCAGGTTCTCCTTGTTGAGCAAAACAGGCAAACGCTAAGTTCTGTGCGCTGCGGTTGTTGCCTCACAAGCGGCGCAGAGCCAAGTTCCTGTTTCACGTTAAAATTTATGTGTTTCAGCACGTGTGAGAACGGCAAGTTTGAGTGCGTGGGTGAACCGTGCGAGGAGGAGCCGTGCGACAAAAAACACGAATATGAGGTAAATTATCCGACCGGAATGGACCTCACGTCCGCTCACTTCCCGCAAGAAGTTGAGTCAAAGAAATTTTTATTGAAGGAACAGTCCGGTGAAGTCAGCATTCTGCGAAAATATCAAATTAAGAACGAGTCATTGTGTTTATCCACCGGTATATATATTCCGCTGACATATTCCTCACGTTGTACTCGATAAATCCCTCCTTCTCGTCCAAACGTGCCCACTTGGATAAAACTGTGGAAAATAAGCCGTATTTCCTTCGGCCCACGTTCGCTCAATAATCGAAGCTGCCAAAAGGCTGTAACAATACATAGTTCCGAACAAGACTTCCACTCTTTTCGATCAACACTGGTTTACGGTACTTCCTTATCAGGCTGTTGCTACCCGAGGCAACGTCACCTGGAATACCGCGCAGTCGCAGTGTCTTCCCCGTTTTGAAGCGCCTTGAAGACTCGGCGGCTGTACACGCTTCCTCGGGTCCCTGTGTTGGTTCTTTCCAGAGGTCACCTGTCAGAACAAAATCTGCAAGCAAATGCCCCGTCCACACCTTTGTTTCTCGGACATGTGAAACAAATGAGGATGTGTTGTTTCAGTGCCTGGACATGAGCCAGGAACGAATCTGCCTGCAAAACATGTTTGTGTGTGACGGAATCAGGGATTGCGCTGACGGCAGTGATGAAGACCTTGAAGCCAGAGGCTGCAGTAAGTGAACGCAGCTTCAAAACTGTGGAAAATAAGCCGCATTTCCTTCGGCCCACGTTCGCTCAATAATCGAAGCCTGTCAATTCTCTGCAGATGGTCCAGCATTTGCTAAAAAGTGTGAGGTGTTTGTGTCTGAAGACAGAATATTCCGCAGTTTCTTTGGTTTCCAAGAAAAGACTGTGAACCCATCTTGGTTCAGATTGCACAGAGAGCACAGGGTGTGTTTTCTCAATCATCGTTCTCAATTGGCAGACTACACTTGTGACGGAGAGGACCAGTTCCAATGTGGAGATGGCAAGTGCTTGCCAAGATCGTACTACTGCGATGGAGTCATGGACTGCATTGATGGCCGAGATGAAACTGCTTGCGGTATGTGACGTTGCTTCAAACTGAACCAGCTTCAGATATACAGGAGCTTTCGCCATGTGGACTCAACTGGGACCTACGAAAGCCACAAATTTGGCGTCTCCCACAAATTCTTTTCACGTTCAAGGAAGCCGTGTAATTTCAACAAAGAAACACAGCCTCGTGTTGTGGGCAGCCTCTTGACAAAATCCTGGATTTGTCATTCTTACCTCACCACAAAATCTTTGACAGCTTTTGGCGTATGGTGGTTCTGATTGTGAACTTTGTCTTTTTTGCTGAGCAGCTCCTCCAGGGTGTGCGGAGAACGAGTTCAACTGCACCAACGGACAGTGCATCCCGAACAGCTGGAGGTGAGCTTGTCGCTTTGGACCCAACCACTGACTCTCGAGAACAGTTGATGTCTGCCGTATTCACCCGTGTTTATGTCGCACACAAGAAACAGACGCACGCCAACTTGTGCCTCCAAGCAATTCTACAAAATTCTACTTGAAGTGGAATGTGCGAACATGCTCTTTTCATTTCAGGTGTGACGACAATGTCGATTGTTCGGACAAGTCAGATGAAGCAAATTGTGAAGGTAAAGTTTCAAGACTTGTGAACCACAGCAGGCTGTTCCTCAAGGCACCAGCTGTTTTGCAGCAAGACCGCACGTTGTTTGCGTGAGAGTGAAACTACTAGGGCTGTCCACAAATTTTCCTCTTGTCTTAACACCAAACGACCACCTTGAGATCATCGAAGATTCGTGGACAATCCTCGTATGTTGACTCCGATTAATCAATCTGTTGCCGTGCTGGAAATTTCTTGGATCATCGCGCTCCGTTGGATGTTGAATCATTCTGAGACAGAGCTGCTTGATGACTTTCAGAGGAGGAATGTCGGGAGAACGAGTTCAAGTGCGGAGACACACGAGTTTGCCTGACCTGCGCATCGCAGTCTGTAAGTCTGAAACAAACGTCGTTTCTCTCTGGTGCAGGCAGTTCACGAATTCAGTCTTCCAGTCCTTTCCTCGGAGTGTGGCTCCGTTTTGAACATACCGTACCCACATTCTCTTCATTTCCATTGTCCAAACATGCAGACTGTGTCTCTTATCAACACAACTGGTCGACGACAACATGGCCAAGACTCCGTGTTCAAACGGACCCGGTTAAGTTCTGAATGGCCTTCTGAAGAAGGGAAATCTGCGTCTGCAGGGTATCAAGCTCTCTTTCTCCGAAAATTGACATGTTTCTCTCAGTTAAATGTTCCTTCACAGTACATCTGACAGCATCTTCAGCCACCAACTGCTTGACAACAAAATAGTAGGCCAAGATGGTCCCCACCATCTGCAAAAAAAGATTGTGTTGATTGCGAGGAGTCAATTGCCTTGAGGCCGCTCTGTTGGTAGAGGACATGAGCAGATTTATTTCACCAACTGTTCTCAAGGATGGCATGTCCAGGTCGAACAGTTTCCATGCAGTGAAGCAAACTGGAGAGGCTTGCATTTGGGCATAGAACAAATCTGAAACACAACCAATTCAGGTGGTGTCAACTGTGGACAGATGAGTTTTGACTTTACCATTTGATCGTGGCTTGGAGCTCGTACTTATCTGATGGACAGTTGTCTCAGGCAACAGCGAGTTGTTGGTTTCCTTCAGTACTGACCACAAATGAAGCCACTGCGGGAGAAAAGCAAAGTGTTCTCTGCATTTTGCTTTGTTTCAGACAAAACACCGGTCAGTTCGAATGTCTTGTAAACCTCTGCTTCTTTTCGTGCACCTGGTTTTGGTAGCGGACCGCTGAAAACATCAAGTAGAAGAGTGGTATTGCTGCATTCAGCAACCAGGCATAATTGGCTGCTTCATACCATTCTTCGCACAAAACACCAATGTTGTAAATGACACCCATGATACTAAATGAATATACAAAAACTAGAAACCCCACATACAAGTGAATATGATTGTTCAAATCGTTGATTAATTGGACTTTTTTCTGAAAGTCAATGTTCCAAAAACTGAATACGTCAGGTTTATAGATATCTCCTGACACAATGTTATTTCGTAAAGAATGACACAAGCTGGACAAGCAGCATTTGCATGTGACAATGGCAGAAACTGCAAGAAGCACTGTTACATTCATGAGGGTTTGCAGCCATATTAAAGTCACTCTGATGCAGACAACCAAGACAAAAAGAATCATTTCATTTTCTGTAAATGAACCGTATTTGGCCACAAGAAAGGTTTTCAACTTCTTTGACGGAATGGCGTGTCCAGATTTGTAGAAAGTTATGTCGATCTCCAGCATGAGAAATACTGACAGAAGCAGAACTGCTCCGGCAGTGTGCTTCAAAAACGTTTTTCTTGGAGGAACTGTAGTCCTCCTCAGCTCCTGCAGTTTGTGAAGGAACTTTTCATCAAAATGTGTGAAGACAAAAAGAAAAGCTCCTGTGACTGGAAAGATTTTAACAACGATGTGGTGAAGTATCTGCAAGCAGAGACAACAGCACACCAACTTGTCACGAAATATCTCAGTTTTTGGAAGATTTGTATTCTCCTTCGGATCTTACCTCAGATGAGAGGGTGTATGTTTCGTTCAAATTTGTGAAATAAGCATGAAGGCAACTCAACGATGTCAACACAACGAGCAACGATCCTGTTTGTAACAAGCGCCATTTGTTTTCCTTCACAGGTACGGGTTCAAACCCCAAGACCCTCAACATTAGCAAAGGTGCTTTCATGATGTTGTGGTTGTGAAACTTATGATGTGAAGAAGATCTGAGACCTTTCGTCATTTTGAAAATTTTCCTTTCCGATCAGTGTGAAAACGGGCCTGAAGACATTCACCCAGTTAGTTTCTGGTATTTGTCCAAAGAAACAAACATTTCTGACTCGTGAAGATCATTTCATAACTTTCCGCGACAAAAACACGAGAAAAATCAGTCACTTGCAAAGGCAGATTTTGTTCATTTTGCCTTGAAAACGACTTGAAATGACTGGGTTGCTTTGGATGATTTTTGTCTTTTGGTTTGAAAGCCTGGACACCTTACTTTTCAACTGCCACTCAACTTTTGTGGTGTAAGAAATACTGGGAGTGAAGTATCCTGAATCTGGTTAACAACACAATGGGGCCTTGTGATATCAGCTGAGCCAAGCAATTCTCACCACAAAAACAGCAAAAATAACAAACAAAACTCAGGCAAGCCCATTTTGTGTCATGAAGCTGTGTTTTGTTTTCTGACAACAAGAAATGTGATTGGAGGAGAAATGGTTTCACTGAAAAAATCAACAGACTGTCTTCTGTTTGGACCAAAACAGCAGAAGAACTCTTGACTGATGGAGTCAACACAACAAAAAGGGTCTTGGACACTGCATGGTTACTTCAGCATCATCCAAAGCTCTTTTGGTGTGCTGTAGATTGGGCAATTGCAGGATTGGGATGCTAACCCTCGTGAACTCGCACGTACCTTTCGTTTCAAAACGCAGACATGCAGCTGTTTACATATTTGCGAAAAAAAAAAGCTGTTTGCAATCAAAAGCAATTGTGGAACAACCCTCGTTTTAATGTGTTGACTCGACTCAGTAAACTTGACAAATGGAATTTGCTGCTCTGTGTGCGTTGCTGTGTGCGGGAAGCCAATCAATGACAATTCTTTTCTTTGAGCTGCTGTTTTACATAAAGTTATATCTGAGAAGAACGTGCAAGTCAGCCAAGGATTTTTTTCTACTTTCTAGACCAAGGGTGCCCAGGTTCACCTCCCACCTCTCAAAACAAAACGAAGTTGTTCCTTTTCTGCAGACTCTCCAAATGTAATTGAATGGCTCATACACTGTTGTGCACTTCCAATGAGATCTTTACAGGACAGCAGCGTGCAGCAGACGTGATGTTGAAAATAACTAAACACAGCATTGCTCGTATTTACACCTGTAGTCTTTCTGCCTTTCATTCCACATCCTTGAATGGCTTCTGAATACACAGGGAACCACGGTCAAGACGAACACACTCGATAGTTTTTTCCACTGGACCTGGAACTGAACTCGAGCCAGCCTCTCACCCTGTGAGAGATGCCAGCCTGTGGATCATGCAACACAATGTAACTTTCGTTTCATTTCAGTTCTGCCGGCCACTGGACTCCATGTGTGACGGGCATGACGATTGCGGGGATGGCAGTGACGAACAGGGCTGTCGTGAGTACTCAATAATTTTGAGTTTCGCATGGATCTTGACCACACGAGTTTTCCACCCGCACGCGGACAAAAATCTTGTTGGGACCATTTCACCCACAATGATTGAAACAACATTTCAAGAAGACTGAGACAGCTGAGTTCATGCTCCCTCGTCATCCAAGACCCTGCGCCGGCCGTCGTCCACCAATGTGGATCAGTCAAGGGTTGAAGACGCGAACTGGCAGCACACACAAAACTACTTTTGAATTTCCAGACGTTTGTGTGGAGAGAGAGCTGGACGGGAGCGACGTTGGGTCGGCGCTGTTCTTGTCACCAGAGGGAGCCGACGCAGCGCTCGCCGTATGTGCCGCACTTCCGGTTTCCTTGTCAGGGAGCTGTGTCAATTTGTTTTTCAATGGGTTCGCAAGTCTTTTTGCTCCAACTGTGCTGCTATGGATGTGCTGCAGTGGCAACTGGCTTTTGTATCCACTGCTTTCAAATGTGCTATCACCGCACACGCAAACAGATCTCGGCATAAATTGGACGCCGCTTTCACAGCGTTTATACGTATGAAAAAATTTCAAGTTCACGAGCCTTCAAAGGCAACAAAAGAATAGGAAAAGAATAAGTAAGGAATAATTGGTGCAGGGAACGGGACAGACGTTCAGTTCGGTGGGACACGGCGATTCGGTGACGCTTACAATCTCGCAACTGGCGGACAACGTCACATTCCTGGAGATCCGCCTCAAGACGGAGAACGTGGATTTCATAGAGGCGACGCCGAAGGATCCGTACGGCGACCCCATACCGCAGGCGGTACGTGGGGCGACATGCGCAAACAAGCGTTGTTTTCAATTTGTCTTGACTGGGACACAAGTGCACACCGTGGCAGGTTCACTTCGTTTTCAATATTTCACTTCGAAGATTTCTGAACCTGTGTTTGCCTGTGTTTGTGACCTGTTTGACCTGTTCTTGAAGATCCCTGCAACAAAATGTTTGAACTCAAAACTCCAACGTTTCGCTTGTTCCGCGTGACAGGTCGAGCGCGTCGTGACGACGGAGGATGAGTCGGGACTGACCATCATCAAGTTCGGAGTGAGCGGAGTGGACACACACGAGGTGGAGCTGACCTTCAACCAGAACACGCCGTCGCCGCAGCCAAACATCGCCGTCAGTGGCGTCACACTCAAAGCCTGCTACGCCATAGGTGCGCACTGAGCTCTGGTGGGACATTCGTGAGCAATTGAGAAAAGCCTTCATTCGAAAATTGTCTGAACGCACGCAAGAGTCGGAAGTTCTTGGGATCTTGACGGTCAACAGAGCAGACAACATTTTCTCTTGCTTCTCATGGCAGAAACTACGACGGCAAGGACGACAACAGTCAGAACGACAACCATCACCACCATAGCACCCAAAGGTAATCAGCCTCCTCCTGCCAAAGCAAAGCGCTGAATTGAAAGGAATAGATTTTGACGTTCATACATGTCTGTTCCATGTCAGTATGCGACGAGGCGTTGTCTCAAACCGTGGTGCCGCTCGCCGCTCCCGCCGATGGCTTCACTGTCTCCAGCGGTCCCACACCTGTCAACGACCCCGCCGACGCTTTCCCTGGAGCCACGCTCATCGCCCCAGATGGTAAATCGTGCCTCGGAAGACAAATCTGAGCCTCGCGGTCTGTTCAGCCTGGGACTGGGGCAACACCAGAGCCTGACTTTCGCCAAAATTTGCACTCGCACCCCGTGGTTCTTGCTGACCTCACCCTCCTCACGGATAGCAGACCATGTTTTCATTGTGTCATGGCGATCTCTTCGCGCGTGTGTGTACGAGCTCCGGCATCTCCCTCAGGAGCGAGCGTCGATGTGAAGGTGTGCACGGAAGACACGAAGCCGACCGACTTCGGCGAAATCACGTTCAGTGTGCAGAATGCGGCAGCTGTTGAGGTGACAGTTACGCTGGAGAATGACGAAGAGAGAACGTACAGGGTGAGTCGTTCGTTCTGTCAATCTCTTGTCTCGTTTCGTGGTCCTTGTCTCTGAAAACAGGCCAGTTAGTCCTCGTTCCACAGTCACAGAACACTATGCAGGGCAAATTATCTCTGTTTTTCCAGCTGATGGATCCAAACAAGGAGTTTGTGAGTCGCGTGGACATGGTCTACAACGCCGACAACGAGGAGGTGCTGATTCCAGAAGATCTGGGTGACGATCAGATCAAATGTATCAAGATCCAGCTCGAGGATTTGCCAGACGACGATCTGGAAGCGGAACTGGCGGATTTGACAGAAGCTTTCTGTGAGGAGAAAGGTACGAGTGAGGACTCCGTTTCTGGACAGCAGGTGCTTCAGGGTCAGGTTGTGGAGCTTGGGAAAAAACGTTCGATTGAAATAAGGGCTGTCATAGTGAAATCATCCACACTTGAGTTTTTGAGACAAAGGCACTTTTGAGACAAAGGCACAGTCTGTTTCTGGTATTGTCGACCTGCGCTTCCAGAGTGCGACGAGGGTCGCGTGCTGGACGTGATTGAGGAGGGGGTGAAGGTGGGAGATGAATACAAACAGCCCCGAGGCTACATCGTCGTGCCGATGGGCAACCTGACGGAGGGTGAGCTGCCCACAGACGAGCCCATCATCATCGAGGAGTACGTGTAGTCCGAAACATTTCTGAGCACTAAGGTCGCCACACAACAAATTCTTCCAAAAAGAGAAATTCTAAGTTTCTTCAGAGTTCGTGTGTGCCGAGCCGGAAGTGGCTTGAGGATCCTGAAGGCTGTGAGATTGACAGCTCTCGATTCATAAATGCAGGGGCGAGGAGGGCGTGATCTACGTGGAGGCGACGGAGCCGGAGCGAGACGTGGACCTTGCGGGGCTGTACGTGGAGACAGCGTGCATCGAGGAGATGATCCTCTCCGTCATCGGCGACGATGGGCAGGGCGGCCTCGAGGAGCAGAACTTCCTGGTGAGAACTTCAATTCGACTTCACCAAATCCGTCTTTGAAATCGGGTTGTATTTATCGCCTGGATCTACGTGAAAATGTCTGGAACACGATGCCGTTTTTGCGTCGACATCGGGAACAATCTGTCACAAAACGCTTGGTGACCAGCAAAAGAGCGTTTTACCAGGTGTCCACCAGTTAATTTGAAACGTTGTGCCGGTGTGTTGCCCAGGTGACGCGTCCAGCCGAAATGTTCGATGCCGCGTCTGACATGGCAACGGACGCTGAGGGGGAGTCGGTCAACATCGTGAACACTGTCGACAACCTGGACGTCGTTGCCGTCAAGGTGAGCACAGTGAGCGAGGGCTCTGGGAACAAAACGAGTTGCAGCAGGAAAATTTGAGAAATTTTGTTTTGTCATGACGAGAGGCCACAGCGGCCAGTATACATCTGTTCGTTATGTGCAGGTGCGCGTGACTTCCCAGCAGGACTGCGTCAAGCCAGCAGCTATCGTCAAGTTTAAGGTTGAATTCTGCGCCGAACCACGTGCGTACTCGAGCACACGCATGAACGCACACACACTCACTCACCCACTCTTCTTCTCTTCTATTTCTTCTGTTCTCTCTCCTTCTGACACTTCCTACTCTTCCTCAGTCTCTCCCTGTTTTGTCTGTGCACGAGCCATCAAGATTCCGTTCTGCAACTTGTTTGCGAGCTCAATATTCCAGTAACATTCAGAATCCTACTCTCAGCATCGTTTATCGCCGCACTATCTGTCCGTCTTGCCTGCAGTTGCGACTACGACCGCAGGGCCAACAACCACAACCACAGCGGCCCCAACAACCAGTGAGTCCATTCTACGTTTCTGGTAAAAGTTTCGTGTACCAACTACGAAACAAACACCCAACTGTCAGCGACAAAAAAAGCTGACATCAAAGGCAGATTCAGGACAACTGAACCTCAAAAGCACACAACTGCTGCCACGGACAAACGAAAACCGAATCCGTGTATATCTTTGTAGCTTTCCACGTGTGCGCTGAGGAAGACCTCAAGACGTACGACTCTTCGGACAACGAGGACTTCGTGCTCACCTTTCCAGAAGGAGCTGAGGTGACGTTTCATTTTTGCCACTCAGACTAGTCCAAACCGAGTCCAATTTCTCACCTACGTTCGATTCTTACCTGCTGGTTGGATTGTGCAGCTGCACACACACAATTCGACTGTCAGCGTCTTGACAGCGTTGTGCCGGAGAATGTGCACTGATACCCTGGAGAGAAGACAGAGCAGAATTTGTCTCATTTCAGGACTTGATATTTGAGCAAGGTTTGAACGAGCAACTGTACAGCGAAACAGACTTCTTCAAGCCTCGATTCCCTATCGGCTTTGAGCCCAACCCCGGGTTCACTCCGGAAAGCATACTGGTGAATTGAGCTCGCGAATTTGTTGAGTTATCCTCAACTTCAAATGCAGTGGACTCGTTGACCAACTTTGTGAGTGCGTGCACTGACATGTTCTCGATTGGCATTGATTGCAGGTCTCTGGAATCAGGTTTGCGACGAAGAACGTACCGCTGGTGCACTTCACAATCTACCCGCGTGATCCCGACGCCAATCCTGTTGTTGTCCGCGGGGTGAGCTCTGTTCAAGTTTGGAAACTCAGACAAACAAAGGCTGGAGCATTTTCCGTTTGATCACCAAAGGGCCTCTGTTTCAGAATGACATGAAGTCGCTGGGTGAAGACGCTGGCATCACGACGCTGGAGTACACGCTCGACGAGCCGACCATCATCACCGAGATCGAGTTCGCCGAACTCTTCCTCAGGGACAACGGGTTCAACAACATCCAGATTGACTACTGCTTTCACCGTGAGTATCAGTCTGATGGGCTCGGTTCCAAACTTCTTGACAAACACAACTGCCAGAGTGTTCTCTTGCTTTGTACATGTCGGACTCAATGAAGATTCCATTGGTGTTTCAGCTGTGACGATACCAGCAGGATCAACGACCCCTGCGCCGACCACGCGTGAGTATCACCCTCTGTGGGCGTGTGTCCGGGCTTGAAAACATCAACCTGATGTTTACGAATCTTTCAGTGCCCTCGACAGTGTGTGAGGATCTGTTATGTTTTGTGACAATGTTTGAATGTTTGAATGGTTCAGCTGGGCGTAAGAAACACACACACCTTCGAACATCGCCTGTCGCAACTGAACAGATTGGTTCTTCGTGATTTCACTTCAGTGACAACTGTGCGCACCACCACCCCGGTGGTGGAGGAGTGCGAAAAGGGTGCGATGCTGGAGCGATTCCGCAGCGAGGACGTCGGGGAAAAGATGACGCTTTTCACTGAGAACACTCTCCGCGAGGGAGAGAGCCCGTACGATACACTGTTCGACACCGGGGACCAGTTCGAAGACGACACACCCACAGGTGGGTGAGCGCTCGCGGGTGGGCGGCGCAGGGAAGGAGCGTCATCGCACAGCAAAACAGAGGGCACCTCACAATTTCCGTTCAACAAGCAGGAATTGTGGGTTGAGGGTGCATGCTCTGCTGAGATCAGAGCTACGCTGGGAAAGGAAACAGGTCAGGTTTCAATGCAATTTTCAACACTGCTCCAACCTACTAATCAGTCAACCACTCTAATCTGTTTGTCCCCAGGCGGTGCTTTGGGTGTGGAATTTCTGGAGCCGACAGAGGGCGACATGACCATCACGGTCACTGTGGAGGGCGTCACGGAACTGTCGATCAGCGCCTCCACTCAGGACGGCACCAACATCGCCCCGGTCACGGTAATTTGTCTCAGTGACCACGATGTTTCCGATCAGATTGGCTTTCCTCTGAATAGCAGGCCACTTGATGTGAAAAAGATTTTGACTCTGCAGAAAGTGTTCCCAGCAAAAATTGACATGAAGTGTACGAAGACTCGTGCGGATTTTCCTCACAAGCAACAGTTTATCAAACTGAAATGCTCACAGGTGCCCGACTTGAACCCGGCAGGACCCGCACAGACACTTACCATCCCACTTCCGGGTCTCACACTGACGCAAGTCGAGATTGCATACAAGAAGGAACCACAAACGCCTGTCATCATCAAGGGACTCGAGATGAAACTCTGCTACGAAGCCGGTCAGTATTCACACACACCAACTGCACCCAGCAAAGAAGTTCGCAATCCTTGTGCCAGAAAAAAAGCCAAAATTATCAACGGGGTTTCAGGCAGAAGAACTCGTCCAGAACATTGTTGAGTGGTAAGCGGACGTACCTCTCATGTTTTGCAGTGTCCACGACAGCTGTGCCAGAAACCTCTGTGGCCGGAACCACTGTTTCCGGACCTGGTGAGTCAAGGCCCCGATAAAATTGGCATTTTGAGATGGAACAACAATTTGAGTGATCTCTCTCTCACTCTCTCTCTCTCTCTCTCTCTCTCTCTCATTGAGTGTGCGGCTCAATTCATGTTCAATTCCAGGAACCACAGCGACTCCCCCGGTTGGAACCACAACTGCCACACCGAGCCCCACGACAAGTGCGTTCAATTTTCCCTTTTGGTTGCTTTGAAAATTGTCACAATCAGATCTATTTCTGAGCGTTTCTTCCTTTCTTTATCGCAGCACCCCATGTGTGTGAGGACGGAGAGCACCGGATCTTCGACGACTCAGACACAAACGATGACTTTGCCCTGATCCTGCCCGCGGTCTACGAGGTGCGTACCAATGGAGCAATCATGATCTTGACCCAGACACCCTCTGTTCGAGGAGCCGACCGCAAAAGTGTTGACAAGAGGTGATTTTGTGGCCACCTTTTCACCGTTCTGATCTCAGTTCTCAACACACACACGCACATGCACACACGCGCACACACGCACACACGCACACACAGAGATGCAAACCAATGATTAATACGTGACAAACTGAACGTGACAGGAAATGAATGTGGTGTCTGAGTATCATCGCCCAGAGTAGCAGAAATTCAACCCCACCAACATTCCAGGTGTTTTTAACTCTCATTTGTTTCTTGCCAAAAACGGAGCAGTGCATAAATACGAAGGGATCAGGCTCGTTATCACTTCAGCAAAAAACGATGCCAGCACGCCTGGATCACCTGACTAGCCCCACACTCTAACCGACTCAGAGAACAAAAAGGAAAAAGGCCGAATTTGATCTGCCTCGGAAAACCTGTTGTTCACCGCCAGACACGAGGGTTTTCCATGAAGTCGGTTGCGATCCAAACGAGGACGTCACTTGGAGATCTGTTGCGACATATTTCTTGAACATTCCTCGAACGTCAAAATTTTTGCTGTTGAACTATGACCTCCTGGGTCAGACCTTGCTCCTGTTCTTCCCACAGATTCCACCACAACAGATTCTGTTTTTCATCGCGTTTTCTGTGCATCTGTTTTCAGGCAGCCTTGACGGATGACCAGAATTTGTACAGAACCTTCTTCGGTGACGGAATAACGTTGCGGAACTTGCAGGCCGAGATCGTGTTTGAGCCCAATCCGGAGTACACGCCCGATAGCATCCTGGTGAGCAGTGGCTCCGATCAGCTTCGATTCACCAGAAAAGAGCAGGCCACTGGGCCTCGCGGTGATCTGAGTTGCTAAACAAAGTACCGAATTCATCCTACACTAAAAATCATATTTTTTACACTTTAAAAACACGGATCAAATATTGCTGTTTCCAAAACACAAAACAATTAGAAATCTGTGTTCAACAAGACTGAAACTGTTTTGAATGTTTGGCTCTGAAAATTTGAAACATTCCTTTTCGTTCCTTTGACACCAAGGGCATGTCTTGGGACTAAAGACATCACAAATAGACTATTGAACCACAAAAAGACCACGACCTGGCCCGTAGCGTGTGCACCAGTTTCTCCAACACGATGGAATGGGGTGATATTCCTGTTGCCCAAGAGAGCAATGTGAATATTGGCACCGTTCAAATCATTTGATACCTTTCACGATAGTCTGTCCATTGAAGTGGCATTCAATGCTTGTCGACACAAATTCCAGACAGTCCTTCTTTGATTTTGACAACATCGTTTGTTGTGCTTGACAGGTGTTCGGTGTTCAGTTCAACCCCATTGAAGTAAACAACGTGAAGGTTGTGCTGGTTCCGGCCGGCGGAGGGGAGGACGTCGTTATTGACGAGGTGAGCACTGATTCTCTCTGACACGCAGGAGAGCGGAACTATCCTTTGCTGCAAAAGTGAAGATGAAGATCCGCTTATGCGGCACCGAGATCCAACGAACATGCGAGGGGTACACGGGTTCCACATGCCCGTGTCACGTCAGCACGTTCCAAATAGAAATAGGCACCTGATACAACGACAGGCTGTTTCGACGTTTGACGCGTCACGTTATTTGTTGATTTCGTGGCAGACTTACTTCGATGACAAGACCGACCAGGTCATCTTCGGGCTGGACAACGGACTGGAGGAACCGCTCGCTGTCGACAGGATTGTCTTCACAGAGGAATTCCTCTCTCGAAGCGGCTTCAATGAGCTAAAGATCCACTACTGCTTCCACCGTGAGCACACGCGCACGAACACACACTCACAATACACACACGCGCACACACATACACACACACACACACACACACACACACACACACACACACACACACACACACACACACATGCACAGAGCGTGCTAAAACGCCACCGCACTGGGTCACTAGAACTTGCACGCAGGCAGTCACGCGGAGTGAAAAACCTTTGTTTCCTGACTGCAAATCTGTGTCATTCTTTGTACCACCTCACATGGACAAGAATATGAGGCTGTGCGCCCAACGGGAGTATCCTCAGTTTTTGTTTGCTTCTTTCAGCAACGGAAGCGACAACTGGTGAGACAAATTTCTGCCAGGTGTTTAGTGCTCTTGGTGGTCATCAGTTTTGGTTCAAGACCTTCCAATGCAGATCTTTTTCGCTCAATGCTACGCTGGGTGGTTTGCAAAATGTTGTCTTTTCTTGGTTTGGGAAGCGGAGAAGCTGATTCCTTGGCTCGGTGAAGGAGGTTGACAACTTACTTCCCTGGATCAGAATTTTCCCAGTGAAAAATTCCAGCTCGTACGACTTTTGACTGCTCGAGGTCCTGGCACCAGAATTGGAAGAGAGTCCGCCTCCAAAAATTTCACCACCAAGCAGTACAGATTCTCTCTTTCAAATCAACTTCATCACTTTTTGCAGTAAATTTCAAACCAACCTGCAGTCTCTTTTTGTTTGTTCCTTTTCAGTCTCAACTTCAATGACATCTCATGGAAAGACCAACAAAGTATGAAGTTGAGACAAGAATTGAGAAAAAATGAAATAGATCTTCAACTCTGCCCGCCTCCGGAAAGAACGGATCGTGCCAGGATCAACCCCCAGACTTCCGATATGGGATAAAAACGCTTCCTGGGACACTGGCCTCAGAAGTTTCTGCTTTTCTTTGTAGGACCAACTACCACACCTGGACCAACCACCACCGGTAAGCACGCTTGTGGAATCTATGGCCAAGTTTGGAGCTTCGATTTGTGATGTCGTTCATGAAATGACTGGCAGAAAGGAAAGCACGCCATTTTTCTTTTCAGTTGTGACCACAGAAGGACCCTCCACCACTCGTAAGACTTTACGCAGGCATCTGTTTGGGGTTTTTCGCACACCGACGACGTAAAATTTCACCTCAGTCTCACGTGGGATTTTACGTTGTTCAACAGAAAACTAGGCACAAAATTCTTGATGATGGAAAACATTGGAATCTTTGTGTGTCAGACGTTCAGAAAATGTCGTGCGTCTCGTAGTTGTTTCAATCGTGCAAAAAATTCAGCAAGGCTTCCATTGACGGCTGTATGTTTCGGCACGGAGAAGCTTGTGCGTCCATTGACGCATTGCTGTCAAATGTTTCCAGCGTGAACTTTACTTTATGTTCCGTAGCTCCGGAGTACTGCGCCGACAGGATGAGTGACACTCTGACTGGGGCCAACCTGGGTGAAGCCATAGATGTTGTCAGCGAAGACGGAAACGGGCCCGACATTATGCAAGGAGCGGGTCAGCCCTTTACTGACACCACTGCAGGTCAGTGTGGTCGACAAAATGTGGCTGACGGTCGTGTCAGCAACACGCTTCCAAGCAAGCAGTTTTGATTCACTTCAACGAAACGACCAGGTTTACCAGCGCTTTTGAGGGTCCTGATCGAGTGATCAACTGCTTTTTTGAAACCACCACCACCACCTGCGAGACGCGAAGAGGTGCATGTTGCTGGGCAATCAAGGTTATGCGTGTGGCTGTTGTCACTTGCACAGAGGCACTTTCTTCACACGACGGAAGGTGTGCTGGGAATATTTTCTCCACATTCGTACATCGTCCTGCACAACTTTAAATCGTCCGATGCTTTATTCTTCTCAGATGAAAAGGGAGAAATAAGGATCGTGTTCAATGATCCGCAGCCGGCAGACGTTGAATTCACGCTGACTGTGTCGGGCGTGGACACGCTGGAGATCGAGACGTCGAGCGCGGACCCGCAGGAGCGGCCCCAGGCACCGCAGGAGGTAAACCACGACGACGCCTTCAGTGCAAACGCAATCTGATCAGCTGTTGTTGTTCTTTCGCCGCTTCCACACATCTATCTTGGGTCCACCCTTGCTGTGAGAACAAAGGCTCCTCAAAAGGTGTCAAAGCTGCACTCTCTCGACCATGAACACGACGCAGTGGAAGATGTACCTGAAGATCAAACATACCGGTAAAACCTCTAAAGTATACGAGTACATCGACCGTACCGCAGGTACTGCTGGGAGCCGAAAAGAAGAACGTGCGCGTGACAATCACCGTGTCGAGGTCAACCGTCTCGGAGCTGCGCATCTCGTACAGCAACCCTGAGGGCGGGGAGGTCGTCATCGAGGGCGTGGTCATCAAGATATGCTTCGCGCCTGGTGCGTACAATGCTGTTGCTCTAAAGCTCCATGTCACATTTGCCAGAGTCGTCATTGGTTCATTGTTTCACAAGAAACGACAAAACGTGTGCAATCACAAATCTACCGGCCAGCTTTACACGTAGTTCATATCCCAAGAACCATTGCTTTCATTTGAATCACACGAAAACTTGCATTTTTAACGCCTCCTGTTTCTGTCTTGTTTCACAGTTACGACAGCTGGACCAACTCGTGAGTAGGAAACAAGTCTTGTTGATCTAACTTCCAAACACAGGAGTAACACGAAAACAGTTTGGTTCAACTTGCAAATCCGTGGGAATGCAAAGTGTGTGTGTGTGTGTGTGTGTGTGTGTGTGTGTGTCTGTACACGTACGTACGTATGTGTGTGTGCCTTTTGCTTGGTGGGTGCTTTCAGTGTTTTGTTTAAATTTTTCAGCATCTACCACTGCACAACCCACAAGTAGGTCCACCACTGGTGAGAGAAGTTCCTTGTTCCTTTTTTTGCAAACAGGCACTTCATTTCGCTGAGATCCCGTTTTCGGTTGCTGAGAACAAAATACGATGTTTGAAGCGGTGTTGTGCTGGTGTCAATCTGTCTGTGGTTCATTTCCAGCTGAGTACTGCGTGGACGGGATGGCTGCGTCTTTTACACCGGACGACGTTGGGGGAGACCTCGACATTACCAGTGAGGACGGAACCGGTCCAGCGATTCTGCAGGACGGCGATGAGTCCTTTTCTGACGATTCTGAAGGCAAGTGCCAAGCTACAGATTAACAGAATGGAATGCACTCGGTACGAGGCCAAGCGAACGGTCCACAACTGAGAACCGATCGGGCTTCAAACGGTGTCTGAGGGAGGTGGACACAACACGGGAAAAAACAAACAGAGCAGAACAGAGATGGTGATTGATCGGCCTGTTCATGACAGAAAGTTTCTCACAGATTCCGAGAGCCCACAAACAAAAAGACATTATGAACGAGTACCTGTCCTGTGCTTGTGTAGATGAGACGGGGCAAGTGACCATCACGTTCAATTCACCGCGGAAGGGCGACGTAGAGCTCAGCCTCACAGTGTCGGGAATTGACGAACTAGACATCGAATCAGTGTCAGCTTCTCCAGACGAAGTCAACCCCTCTCCAAAAGTGGTATGTGTCATTCGTGTAATGCCACCGGACCAAATGAGACACATGTTTTCAGACAGACAGACCCAGACAGACAGACAGACAGACCCACCACCACCCACCACCACTCACCACCAACGACCACTACTACTACTACTACTACTACTACTACTACTACTACTACTACTACTACTACTACTACTACTACTACTACTACTACTACTACTACTACTACTACTACT
>JAAUXT010008252.1_pt1 | contig 36621 bp, 40 predicted proteins | sample 7278171 | NCBI WGS metagenome assembly JAAUXT01 (sample SAMN14350112, study PRJNA611818) | marine sediment metagenome | isolation source: surface marine sediment (1.8m) | place: French Polynesia: Moorea | collected 2018-08 | reverse complement strand
TGTCCACCGAACAAGACGCAAACACCTGAAAAGAACAAAAGTACTTGCGTGCTTCAAAATCGACCAGGCTTCCAGAATCCTTGCAAAGAACGAGAACGTTATGCGACGTCGCCAAAAGGGTTGCGGGCAAAACGAAAATGAGTTGCCCAAAAGCACTCCTCGCCCTGTGTCTGCGCCCGCCTCCACAAGTCAAAGAAATCCAAGAAACTCACGTTTGCCTCGTTGGGGGACCACTGGATGTCTTCGACGGAGGCGGTGTGGGCGGAGAAGGGGCGCTGGTCCACATGCCACGTCCCACCCTCAGCTGGTGCCCACTGGTGGATGTTTTTCACGCAGTCTCCAGTCAGCAACTTGCCTGCCCATAGCATTTTGAATTTGATCCTGCACGCTTTCCATGTTTGACAATGTTTCAAAAAAAGATTTCTCCTACACCCAGAAAAATAGGACAGTCACATGTGTAAGCAGCTCACCAGGGGTGGTCGGGCACCAGTCCATCGCAAATCCCTCTGACTGGTGCCCTGTGAAAGTGAAGACAGGCGGGGGCGACTCTTCGTTGCGTGTGTACACAGACATGACATTCGAGTCATTGACAGCTTGCAGAGGCCGAGTCAGATCCCAGATGTGAACCTTGCCCAGTTCCGACCAGGTCGCAGCCAATTGCTTTCCGTCGAAGTTTGCTTGCTGAAACAGAAATCATATGGCACGTGCAAACTCATGTTTTGAAACAAAGCTGTGACGAGCATTACTCTGCTTCGACTGACGACTGGGAAAGATTTCCTCACTGTGAAAGCAGGACTTGCAGGAGTCTGGAAATATTTACAAGAAGCTGTTGCTGGTTGCGGAAGAACGCGAAAGAAAGACAGTGGGACTTCAGCTCCACGTCACGCACCCGCAGTCTGTTGACGCCACCATGGTGTTTGATCATGGCACAGTCCAGTTCCGGTTTGGCGTCTTCATCATCGCTGTCACTGCTGTCCTCCTCTTCGTCGTCATTCTCCTCCTTCCCTTCTTCGGAGCTTCGGTTCCGTCGCAGGTTCGACGCTCGCATCACGATCACGTGGTTGAGGTGCGCCCGCTCCGCCTGGGTCCCGCTCACCAGGTACATCGTGTGCGGAAAAGTGTCCCGATTGTTGCCAAGGGAGTCCGGCAGAATGTCGAAACTTAGACAAGGAGCGCCTGCGGGAACAACCAAACTGTTGAAAGCACAACAGGGGGATCATGCAGTTCCAATGCAGGTAACGCGAACTTCAAATTTTAGACTTCTCACATTTGGCAAACCTCAGTCCACTGCAAGCTTATTTCTAAGTGAAAATATTCAATTCCTTCACCAGTCAACTGTGGATGTTTGTCAATCCATTCGTGACGATCAAGGTGCAAGAACTTTTTTTTTTTTTTTTGGAAAGTGACACAGTGGCAAATAATGGAAAAAGGGATGTTTTGAAGATACTTTCTTGTGGCTGAAGTTCGAGGTGGTTTGGCTGAACGTTGGCAAAAATCCAAGGCCTGACGTTCGTTCAAACGTCGTCCATAAACTTCTCAATGCGATATGACTGAGTACTGCTCCACCTCCTACCCTCAGGAACAAGAGATCCGTTCCAAAATTTTGTGATTGGACCCCCCAACCCACAATCCTCATGTCTGCAAACACCAACATTCAGGACACCAGAGTGAATTGCAACTCACCGGTTTGTGCCTCGTGGTACATGATGTAAGCAGATTGATCGCAAACCAACTCCTCTCCTTCAGGCACAGGTTCCCCGGGTAAGTAAGCCTTCGCTTCTTCCTCAGCCATCTCAGTTTCCTCTTCGTCTGATTGTGAACTGCTGTCGTCACCGTCGTCGTCCATACATTCCACCTCCTCGGATGCATGTCCGGAATCCATGCTGGAATCAGCCATCTTCGTAGTTCTACACTGGGCCTGTCTCGTTTTCGTTGTTGTACAGAAATTCAGAGTCAAGAATGCAACTTCGTGTGTGTTTTAGCCACAAGATTTGGTTCAATCAGTGGCATGTGTGTCACAAACAGATTGTTTCATCAAAAATCATTCCCACTGGCATAAACACACGTGTTTCGTCTGCAACGGAAGTGGACCTCTGGTAGCAGCGCGAAAATTTTAGTCTGGTGAAATCACGCAATTTATGTATATCAACATGTCTTACTTCCTGTCGCTTCAGTTTGTTTTTTCTTTAAAATTTATACCCAAACATTTACCTAAATTTCAGATACTATAAGTGGCAAATATTGCCATATCTTTCATTGACAGTGCATTGAGCAAGTCGCACCTGCTGCAGCTTTCGGAACGAGCTCAGGACGTAGCCGCGAAACAGATGTAAACAACATGGCGAAGCCCTTCCAACGGAGGTATTTTCCCCTTTCAACCTCCCTTTTTTGCGCCTTTTTATTGGAAAAATTTGACATTGGACGGTTTAAAATAAACTTTGTTATTTTGTGACACAATTTTTAAACTTTGCGAAGGAAAGCCTGGGTGTCAGGCAGGCAACACACTTCAAAAGTTAGACGTGAAGACTAGATCTAGATCTAGATGTGGATTCCAGATCGATTCAAGATTTGAATTCAGGAGTGTGGTTTCTTTCTGTCGATAGACTCTATTGAAACCAGAGTCCAGATCTAGATCTTTGAACATGTGAATTTTTATCTTGGCAAACCTGTTCGATTGTGTTGCTTCAACTTCCGGTGCATTCGTTTGGAGTTTGATGTGTGCCTGGATCTTGAGAAAAAGAACTCTCCCGATCGAAATCTTTGTGCAGAGTGCAGATCGGGGTCTGTCGACTGTGTATCTCGTCAAACAGTTTGAATCGAAGGGCAGTTTCTTGTCCATTACGGGCAGATGATTCTGTCAGTTTTTCGTGGTCTTTCGACAGCCTGTGAGTTGCATCTGAAACCTACAGCACGCTTGCTTTGGACACGTTTCGTCTTTTGAGGACCGTTTGCTTGCAGAAAACGTTTCAAATTCTGAGCTTTCTTGCCAGACAACGTAGAAGCCTGGACTCTTTTCCTTTGACCTCCAGCACGAAGTTGAAAGTCACTGCCACCATTTTTCATGGGTCCTGCTGACAGGTCTTCGAGGAACTCACTGGCAGTGACGAATTGCTAAGTGGGACGCAAGATTTGTATTCCAAATAATACGGAGTCGCAGTGAGGTTGGTGTAGTCCGTGACATAACCGATCTGGATCTGAGGGTCTCAAATCCAAAGCGAGTCCAGTTTTGACTTTCAAGGCTTTCAGGTGCAGCAAATTGACCCACTGGTGATGACACAAAGCAAGCAGATGTGGAACACACGCATGTGTTTACAGAACAAACGTTTCTTTCACACCAACAAAAATGTTTTTTCTCAAGTGACTTTCTCAAATGGCAAAGGTTTGCAAAAGTGTCTTGGTACACCTGGGTGGGCGCTGTGTTATCAGACAAAAATTGTTTTGAAAGGTATTCTGGTACTTGTTCATCAAAGCCTCGGGAGAACAAATTGTTTGGCCACTCATTCATCACAGTGATTGGCTGTCATTCGAAAATTTGTTCTCTGCCGTCAGGCTGTTTGTCGAAGTGGATCACTCGAGTGTCCCTCGAGGAGTCTTCTTGATTGCTTTTCTTCGAGCACACACTGCTTCTGTGTCCTGTTTGTGGTGATGGGTTGCAACATTGTGAAGCTGTTTGTCTCTTTTGTCGGAGTGTTTCTTGTGCCATGGCAACATGTGGTTTGTTTGCCCTCGGTGGAATTGATTCATCACGGCTGAACAGTACACGTGCTCTTTTGTCATTTGTATTGACTGAAGCTGTCCTGAATACCGCTCTCGGTCTGCTTTCTGTCTGCATGTCGTGTTCTTTCCCGAGAGAAAAAAACTTGTCTGAGGTACAGATTGTTGTTGTCTGCATGTTGTCTTGTCCAGGGTTCGCTGTCGTACACACACGATGGTTTGTTTGTGACACTGGTCGAGCGTAGAATTTGTTTTTTGTTGGAAACTGTCAAGCGGCAGTACAAACTGCAATCAAATTGCTTTGATTTAACGCAGTTGCCTGGCCGTTGGCGTTTCTTGAAAAATGTTGTCAATCAAGGCCTCTGCATTTGCGTGGACACAAAATCAATGAAGAGGTTTGATCTTTTTTGTGGAACCGTCAAACTTGCGTCAGAATGGACTTAGTGGAATACGCTTTTCCCTACGAGACAGTGGATCCGTCTTGCTGCCTCGTTTGACCAGGGTGTCATTGCTGACTGACCGATTGGTCAAATTGCCATGACCCTCTTATAAATCTATCCTGACAGGGAATGCTGTCCAGATTGCCGTCTAATTGCGAAAGTTGTGAAAAGTTGGTCACTGAACCTCGTTCTGACACATTATTCTGGGGGTAAATTTAATCTGCGTGGAATAATTCCACTGTGCAGTACAATACGTGGGCGTTTCCGCAGCAGAATAGGTGTATCGATTCTTCACGCTGTCTAACTGACGCCTTGTTGAGATACACTCTGTTGGAGGACTACAAAGTGGCACTGATGCAGATCGTTTTGTGCACGTCGACTGCAGTGCTGGAGCATCGGCGCTTCCACCCATTGATAAGAAACTTTTAAGAATCTGGAGATTTGTTCAGGAACTCCCTCGAAAGTTGGACGAGCCTTCCTTCTGACTTGGAAAGTGCCGCGCGCACCAACACCAGTTGGTGTTCTTGTTCGTTTGCCTTTTTGAGAGTGTCATTTTGGTTTTCTTTCAAAGAACAAAAGAGACTTTGCAACTGTGAGGCAAATCAAAGCTTCTTCACAAATAATGTGCACGGTTGTTTTGACAGCGCATTTGTCAATACCTCCACGCATACTTGGTGGTGCGTGCATCGTTACTTGGGCATCGAAAGAAATTGACGAGGGCCTGCGGACTTCTTTCAAAGTTGGACTCTTTTCTTTCGTTTTCAGGGAACTTTCATTCACTGGAGCACAATGTCGTGACACCAAAGGCCTGTGGATGTAGACTCACTCGTTGCACCTGGACACCACGCACCTCGGATGCCTCAATCACTTCACACACTGTACACCTGCAGCGCATGCACACCGCATAAATTTGTCGAAATGGAAAAAAAATTTTTGAGGGAGATCTAAACTGCAGTCATGTCAAGGTCCAAGTGGTCGACCAATCCGTACGCACGCTATGACGCCTTTGTTGAGTGAGTACAATTTCTTTTTTTGAGCGTGGTGGAAGTAGTGATGTAGAAGCTCTGGAAGTGATTTCCTGTCTGGGACTCGCATGCACAGGAAACCGGACCTGGGTGACCAAGGCGACCTCCCCAGTGTGCTGAAAGACTTTTTGGGTGTGTCTGTTGTGTTGATCGAGTCAAGACTTCGAAGAACAAAAATCCTCACCATGAAATGTGGAGGTTGCGACTTGAGTTTCTGGTCAGTTACCCAGGCTGAAACAAATGTTGGTTCGACTTTCAAAGTAACACTGTTCGAAATGTGCAACCCCAACCCACATGCATTGTTATGCTCACTCCAGATTCTACAGGGAGTGCTGTCAGGACGTGGAGCACGGGTCCTGGTCTTGTCTGAAATGGATGGTTCTCTCGAATGCTTTCCAAGGCTGCTTGGTGTGACTGGTGGAGCGTGCTCAGCCCCCATGAACCCCCGGAGTTGCATCTCACTCGTCTAAAACGCTTTTCTTTTGTTTGCCGAACAACTGAGAGTCTAACATTGCGATTCACATCCGATGCGCTAAAGATATTCGAAGCGCGTTCGTACGGGATGTACGTCTCTCGCCAACACGCACAATGTTTTGTACAAAAATTCGTACATAAACACCAAATTCTTTGTCAGCTACAGTACTCGGCTCGTGAATAATTTATGTGTATTGACGGGCTCTGCCGGCCGTGGAGTTTGTTCAGGAATGACGGAAGGGAACCTTTGTGCTCGTCGAGGATGTGCGCGTCATCAAATTTGTCAAAAAAATATGAATCCCGGGGGAAGTTCGGAATATGTGTTTGTTTGAAAACTTAATTTCTGGGTCCAAGTTATGATTGACTCTTTCCGGATTTCCAATGCAGAAATGTAATCCAGTGTCTTTCCATTCACATGCTTCCGCTCCCAGCCCCGCACACACACACAGACACACACACACACACACACACACACGCAATCCCTTCGTTGAGTCACACAACACGCACATACACACACATGAAAACTGCAGACCAAGCAGCAGGTCACTGATCATCGTGTTGTTCGCTGCAGGACGCAGGCGTTCCCCAAGTACAGCGCGCTGCCGGAGATCGGCAACTCCTCTCCGCAGCCCACCGAGAACAACGCCATCGTCGCCCTGAGCAACGGCCATGGCGTCACGCAGCCGCCGCGTCCGGACAGTGACCCTGGCGACCGCGTCCATCACCTCGAGAAACGCGTTGCCGTCGCCGAAAAGTCGAACCGCGCTCTACTCGAAGAGTGTGTCAGACTCCAGGTCGGTAACTTTGTGCAGTTGTCGTGTACCGTCCACCTTTCGCTTCATGTGTGGGGCAGACTGGTTGTTTTGCGGGCATCTCTGGATGGATACGTGTCTGTAGATATTTTCAATGCCTGGTTCTACGCGAAGAAAAGAGAACATGGAAATTTTTCAAAGGCTCCTGTTTCTCTCGCGTTTTCGAAATCTACGGGTTAATTCTTGCGCACCGACAACTGTTTCCACCGCACAATGCAGAGCGAGTTGAAGATGTCGGTGCGACACACGGACGAGGTGCTCGCTGCGGAACGCAACCAGCGACAGCAGATGGAGAACTCACTGCGGACGAGCAGTGACCTGATCGCCGAGCTCAGCGCCCGCCTCGCCCGCGCGGAGGAGAAGATGCTCGAGGGTAGGGCTTCTTCTGCGCCAGGCTGGGAACACACTTCCATGCAGCGACGCAGCAACCAGCGTCGTGCTGCCCCGTCGTGCTGTGGTGTCGCCCCATTGGGTTTGTATTGGGCTGCATTTGTGTCACCCCAACCGCTCCAGGAGCAGTTGGGGTGGCGCAAATGCAGCCCTATGCTGACCCAGTGGGGCGATAGGGCTGTCGCGTAGCTGGTTGTGTCGCTGCTGCCGCGTCGCCGGGAGTGTGTTCCCAGCCCCATTGTTTCAAAAACCAGCTACTCGTCTTTCAGAAGTTCTCATCCTGAATTTGAGTGAATAGTGAGACACACTCTCTTCGTGCAGGTTCCTCGGCGCTGAGCAGCCTGAGCACGCAGGCGAAGACGATGGAACAGAACCTCGCAGCGACAAGTCACGACGCAAAGGCCAGGAAGGACCACCTTCACAACAAGTCAGTCTTTTCATCTGTGTGCGTCTGAAAAGTTCCCCCACCCCTCGATAAGGGCATCGAAACTGGGGCGCGCACAAACAGTTCCCTGGTTCAGATTCAACAATTCAAACCCAAATCCAAGATGTTCTGTGTCACAGCGTCCGACAATCAAAACTCAAGTCAAATGCGTGGTGTGCCACAGCCAACCGGGCCCTCGGTACCATTGCAGAGTTTTGGAGCTGCGCTCAGAGCTGGAGCAGACGCAGCGGGCCAAAGACGCGCTGGAACGCCTCACGTACACGCTGCAGGACGACATGCGTCTCATCAAAGCGAGGCTCGACTCACAGAACACCGACTTCGCGACGGTCGCGTCGGACCTGAGGAACAAATCGCAGCGGCTCGAGGAGGAGAGCAGGTCCACGGTGAGTTGTTCCCTCTTTCGTTTGTACCAATCAGTCGCAACTTTCACGGCAAGTCCCGTGAGTGTGAAAAGGCCACGTTGGAGGCGAAAGACAAAGGGATGCAACGAGAAGCAGTGCTCAAGGCAACTGCAGTGCGAAGTCCCTTGCAGCGTCAGTAATGTCGTCAATTCTTCCTTGTTCATCAATTCTTCCTTGTCCTCCTTGTCCTCCACCAGTCATGCTGTCCATAGGGGGGGGGTCTGGCTGCAGGGGGGTCTGGCTGGGGGGGGGGTCCACAGGGGGGTAGGGGACATTTTGGTCCAGCTGCCATGTACTGCACTACCACATGGTGCTTCGCCCTGAAGGGACTTCGCACAATGAACAGATTCGCAGATCTGTGTGATCCATCGAACTTGCGTTCGTAAAGATGACAAAAATCGATCGGCGAAAAGGATCACGCAACGATCGGAAACACGCTTGGTCAGAGTCACCCATTTCTGGAAAAAGAATAATGGACATTTGATATGACTGATGGTTTGTTACTTTGCTGTTTGCTTTCTTGTGGATGAAAAGAGGGTGAGTATTGTCGGTTCTTCTGTTTCTATGGGGTTTGTTCCTCAAGTGTTTCTTGCGTCAGAATTTGATCTGCAGGCGAACCAGACTTCAGACAGAGATTTCAACTGTTCTGTGCTGAATCTAATCCCGGTTTTGGCCTTGTGATGCCACGTGAACACTTACCGGTATCTTGTGTTTCTTTGTTTGGAGTGTTCGTTATTCATGAGATGTAGCATTTCATTCCTTGCAAATGGTTGAACCAGTCTTGGGTAGTGTTCGATTTACCCTTTCGTCTGTCCGGAATTGCTGTGGAATGCACAAAAAGAACAGGATTTGTGCAATTCTGGTCATTCCGGATTGATCTTGGCCATTCCACCCTGCATGGCAGAAGGGCCATGCCGGAATTGCAATAGATTGACGGATTGATAAATCGAACGCTACCTTGGTTTCTGTCAGATGGAGGCGCTGCGCAAACAAGGCGACATTCAGAACATCTCTGACCAGACGGTCGGGCAGCTGCGTGCGCAGATTGAATCCAGGTGCGTCAGTTCGCAGCCTCTTTCAAAGAGTGATGAGAGAATGGACCCCAACCGACAATTCTTCAACCCTGACCCCCCCCCGCGCCCATTAGTGTGGGCGTTTCTTCATAAAATGAAGGGATTCTAGGTTCCAGCCGCACTGTGCTTTCTCTGACGGTCCGTTTCAGACTGTCTGAGTTGCGGGATGTGATGGTGGAGATGCGATCCAAACAGGAGCAGGAGACCCAGGAGCGGCGCCTCCTCGAGCAGACACAGCAGATGAAGTCAGCGTCAAGCTTCAGCCTTTCCAAGAATCAAATGTCAAACTTTTCTCGTGTGCTGAACCAGCGCGCACTCATCAGGAGCCCACGTGTCACTGTTGCGTCTTCTGATATTTGTCGCAGGATGTCGGAGCTGCAGGCGGCGGCGGCGGAGCAGGCTCGGCGTCGAGACGAGTTGCTCCACCAGATGGAGCTGCTGCAGCGGGAGAAGCACCACGTGTCGGAGGCGGACCGCCTCAAGCTGCAGGGCCGCCTCACCGAGCTGCAGGAGGACATCAACTCCAAGCTCAGCCAGAAGGAGGCCAAGCTCCGCGATGACACTCAGAAACGCATCACTGAGTTGGAAAAGGTGCGGTGTCTTGCTCTTTCTTTGCGTGGTTCTTGTTGCTTCTGGTTTGTCCAAGTTTTAGAGAACACGACATAAATTTTTGTGCAGCTGCAACACAAAAACTTTTTCACGGATTTTGGAATTTGGCACAGGGTCTAAGTCCAAAGACTTGCCTGTATTCAAGGAATTCGAATTTTGATCCGTTTGTCTAAAACAGTAAAAGATTGCTTCTCTGACCAGGACCTTTGGTCCATGTTTCACTCTCGGCCAAGAGTAAGTGCAAAGTACTGACCAGCAAGCGCTTAGACACCCAGAACCCCCCCCCCCCGTGTTTGCACACAGACCAGTAGGAAGGCCCCCTGCATGTGTAGAGAATTGTCAGGAGCAATTGAAACACTTCAGAAGCAGTTCGTTTCCCAAAATAGAGGCGCACGGAATACTATTACTGCATGTGTTCAGTGTTATCTCCGTCAGAAAAGTCAGTGTGCATGTGTGTACTGTAGGTGTTTGCATGCACGTGTGTGTGTGTGTGTCTGTGTGTGTGTGCGCGCGTGTTGGGGGGACAAAAGGGCTGTCCAGTTTTGATTTGTTTGCACTTTTGATGGGAGACTGCGATTCGAAGCTTGTCAGTAGCTAACTTTTTGATTTTGTGTTGTTGTTTTCTTGGAAGAAAATGAAGGTGATGAGCGAGAAAAACATTGCGTGACATTTTGGTGCAGTTTGATGTGTTTGTCAGGTTCCCTTTTGTCGAATTCAGAATTTTGCAGTCATCTTGGCGTTTGTTTGAATAATCCGACATCCCGTGCTCAAAGCCCACAAGTCACAGCCCAACAACGTTTTATTTTCCTCCAGGCGTTTCAGATTCTTTGATGTCGGATTATCCAGACAACACGACATGTTTGGTCCCCCCCAATTTGAGTTTCTGAAGGGAAACTGGTTGATTGAATTTTTCGTGTCTGTCCGTCAGACCCGAGCTGGTCTTGTTTCAACTAAACTTCTGCCTTTCACTTCCAGCCTGTCACTTCCGTCTTGAGGGTTCAAACTGTCTTGAAACAAGTGCGACCAATGCAGTGACTTTCTCGTTTTCTGTTTCCTCTTTTCGCTTGCAATCAATGTTGCGTACAGTTGGAACGACAAAACAATCAAAGTGCACACATTTTCCTGAACTTTGTGCACCAACTCTGGAGAAGGACAAGTCAAACGATTTCAGGTTAACTTCTTGTTGCTGAAGAAGTGAAAGTCGCGCACAACATGTCTTTTCGATCAAAATCAGTTCGTGCGTCACGGTGGTCATTTTCGGTTGCCAGAGTCTGCGTGAGGAGGAGAACGAGCGACACAAGCTGAGGAAGGAGCTGAAGCAGAGCGAAGAGGAGAAACTGGACGCTCTGAGTCGACGCAACCAAGAAGAGATGCAACAGGCGCGCGACCAGATCAAGGTGTGTGTGTGGTGTGTGTGTGTGTGTGTGTGTGTGTGTGTCTGCAGGTTTTGGTCTGTTGTGTCGTATGTTCGTGTTCACCGCATCGAAATCTGACGTGATTCTGATATTCATTTGTGAGGCTTGTGAAAGGTTCGCTTTTGTTGTTCGGAAGGCGGCTCCTTTTTGAAGTTTTTTGTTTTGCGTTTTCAGGTTGAGACGCGCAAGCTGAAGGAGACGACGCACAAACTGAACGAGGCTCAGAATCTGCTGGAGAAACAGCTGGAAGAGGCGCGAAGACAGCAGCAGAAGGTGATGTCCGCAGAGATACAATCCAGGTGAGACGCGTACACACACACACACACACACACACACACACACACACACACACACAGATACAATCCAGGTGAGATGCATACACACGCACACACACACACACACACACACACACACACAATCCAGGTGAGACGCGAACACACACACACACACACTCACACACACACTCACACACACACAGAGAGCCTAGAGACGAATTTCTCACGCTGAACTCAATGACTGATAGTGAAACCTTGGTTCTCGTGTGACCAGAAAGAAAACAGAGCGGGAGTTGGAGGAAAAGATTGAGGAACTGCAGGAGAAACTCGGCATGGCTACAGCGACGTTGCAACAGTCAGTCGGAGGCGTCAGCGGTCAACTCGCTGCTCAGGTCGAAAAGGTTCGTGGCACTTCCACTTCTCACCTGCTCCTTGGTTGTACCCAATTTCAGGTTCTGTATCTGACTTGCTGTTCTGACAGCAGACAGATATGTTCCATGCCCCTTGACTCCGCGCGCACCCACAGGTGGCGCGCACAGTCCCACGATCGCTAAGTTTGCGCGCGCAGTTTACCGTAACCTCGCTTTCGTCTCCCCGCGTTCGTCCAGCTGGAACGGGATGTGGAAGAACTGCGCAGCGCAGGGCGCGACAGCAAAAACAAAGTCGACAAGCGGCACGTGGATGAGGCAAGACTCCCGCACGAGCATGCGTCCTGTTGGACATGCACAGTGGATTTATGTTTATGTTTTTACAAATGCTTGTTTTGTTGGCTTCACATTGCATATAGTTTCGGGTCACCGCGTCACAACTCTTTTTTTTTTTTTTTTGCAAACTTAGAAGTGGAAAGAACAAATGCTTGAATGCAAAGTTTCGTTTTGGATTCGTGCCTGATTTTGTGGGTTGCACGACTGAAGAGAGTCAAGCGTGACTTTTTGGTTCTGCATGCAATTCCACTGTTTCAGTTCACAGTCTGAAGATTTCAAAATTTTGGAGCTGATTTTAGCGACGCTTGTGCTCGTTTGACAAGGCGACACTGCAGCGTTTTGATGCCAAACCGTGTGTCGAATGCAATTATTTTTTCGAAGTGCAAATGCGAGGCTTTGCTTTTTCAGAAATTCATTTCAAGAACTTGACTTTTGCCTGTCCAAAGTTTCACCCTGACACCAGTGGGTTGTTTGGTCACAAAAAAATTCTACATTGCGCATTGCAAATTGAAGTTGATTCACACTGTCACAAGTGAAACTTCTGTTTCATCTCGTGGTATGTTTTCTGGCAAATGAAGCAGGAAATTGTGAACGACGCTGATTCATTTTCGTTGGTCCCTTTTTCCCATGCGCAGCTGCAAGTGGAGGTGCGCTCTGCGATGGGAGAACGGGACGCCGCCAACGCGCGCGCGCTCGCAGATCTGGACGCGCGCGTCTCCGCCATCAACGCACGCCTCAACCACGTGAACGCGTCTATGGATGGGAAGGTCCAAAACGTGAGTGACTCCGCTGTGTTTCTTGTGTTTTTGTGTGGTTGAACTCGAATTTTTTGGGGGAAAACAGGAGCCACTGAACATTGAAGGATTTCGGAAGTATTCACTGATATATTCCTTTTATCCGCGTGTAGACCTTGCGACGAATTCAGTTGAACCCAGAGGTTGGTAGCTTTGTAGCAGCTCGTCTGAACAGTTTCGCTTCCCTCTCGACTGTGTCTACATTGGCCGCGGATGGTCGGACTGACTGTTGAACTTTTGCGACGATAACTCTTTTTGTCTGTCTCTCCCTCTCGTACGATCTCCGTGTCGCTTCCTTGTGCAAAGAAACAATTTCAACTGCAGACCTGCCGTAGATGTCCTTATGTGCGGATGTCAGCGAAAGTCTTTTCTCCTTGCATGAAGTGCTTTCTGAAGAAATTTTGCTCTGGCTTGTCTGGGTATGTCTGACCAACAAAGTCTCAGAAGCAACAACTCTTCGCAAACGCTTCCTTGCTTGGAAAGAAAATGTGCTTTTTTGCTGGAACTCAAGTCACGCGAGATTTGTCTGCATGCGAGACATGCAGCTAACAGAAGGAACTAAATATTGTCTAATGCACCTCATCGAGAAAAAAATTGCTGATTTTGGTGAAATGAATTTGAAAATTTTCGTGAAGATGTCAAAAGTTGAACTTTTGTCTTTTCATGCAGCAAAAGGAATTTGATGAAGTAAGTTTATCCTTTTGCAGCACAAAAAGGTTCAAGAAATATTTGTTCCTCAGGTGGTGAAATTGTCACTGAAGCTCACCAAGTGTCAAACGTTCAGGCAGTGAACAACGTCTTGTCAGATTTGTCCTCTTGTTGACTGGAGTACGCAATTGAACGTGAGTCTGCCTCCTGGGGTTTGTTGCCCTGACGCTGTCTGACTTGTGGTTGCGTCTTCAGGCGCGCGAGGAGATGGAGGGTAACTGGAAGCAGCGGCTGGCGGCGCTGACGGCGTGGCAGGACGAGGTGACGCGCACCCTGGCGGCGCTGCAGGCTCAGAACACGGTCAACACCGACGCCGTGGGTCACATTTTCTTTACACGCTGTTTACACTGGTCCGTGTCCGTGATGGAACGCCGGGCGCAAATTGTGCGTGAAATGGTGCTGTTCAAACTGGTTCCTTGAATCTATGATAGAAAGGTTTTGGCTCCAAAAGGCAAAACCATCCATCACGGATGCAGTCATCACGGATCGCGGAAGCAGTGTGAACAGGGAGTTAGCAGATCTCCTTACACAGTGAATGCGCCCCAGAGGTAGAACGTTGGCGCGACATGTTTTAGAAAATATTGACAAGCACCATGCAAACTGGTGATGCTAGAGACAAACTGCATCACAGTTTGCAAAAAATATCTGAATCTGTGGAGTCCTTGTCCTTCAGAGGATCTGACTGAATTCACCTTGTATTCTGTGAACTGGATCTTCGTGTGTTTCAGGTGACGCGATTGGAGGAACTGCAGCAGAAACTGGACAGAGAGCTGGACGACAGAGTCCGAGGCGAGCGCAGCAACAGGTGCGTACTTCATTGTGCGCGCCTGAGAAGACGTGCTTGTTGTATCAGATCTGTTTTGTCCTGTAGAATTTGAAGAAAGCCGGTGGAGGGGGTGGGGGGTATGTCGGTGGAGAAGGGAGGGACAAGTTCTTGAGTGTGAATGTGAAGTTGGGGGCGTGTTGGTCACAACTTGGTTTGAGATCAGTCGGAATCAGGCTTTGGACGGAGGGCATTAAGGCACAACGTTGTGCACGTCATTCGTATCGCACCATTCAAAACAACGTGGTCAAAAAATAGCTCGAGTGATTTGCAGTGGTCAATTGTCCCAACAAGAGACTTGGAACACTGCCAAATCACAAAGAGGCCATTTTGATCAATTTCCATCCTGGTACCTTGTCCTTGATGAAGAACAAATCTACAGACCAAATGTGAATATAATTGAGAACCATTTTCATGGAGAAACTGCTGTACACATACACTGTCAGTCCTTTGCCGTTTTGTAACGTTACTTTTCCCAAAAGTATACTTTTGGAAGACGATGCCCACAGCGTTCGCCCGGCCCGCGCAAATCACTAAAAATGACACGTGTTGTTTGCAGGGAGAAGGACGTGCAAGCCCTGCGCGACGAGATACAGGACCTGCGAGCGCGGGAAGCGGCGCCTGGGAAGCCACAACCGCCGCCCCAGGACCTGGCCACGGTGCGTGTGGGTGAGGGGCAGCAGCAGGGGAATGGGCGGGACAAGTAAATGCAAATAGAAATTGAGAGGGCAGAAAATATTGCATGAGGAAACCAGTTTCGGGTGAAAGAAAACATAACAGCATTCATTACCTGATGAAAATTTAGAGCTTTTCATTTGATCTTCAGATCAAGCAGAGCATTCGAAAGTTGGCAGAGTCGGTACAGACCGTGAAGACTGTGCTCGGCATGAAGATACAATCCGAACAAAAATTGGTACGTTCCAATGTAGTTTACACAAACACGGACGCACGCGCACGCACGCACGCACGCACGCACACGCACACACACACACACACACACACACACACACACACACGCGACAAGCAGCAATCTCAAGCGTTGACATCCAGGGCAGTGTTTGCTTCTTAGTTCTCGTTTTTTGAACGGTATGTGCCATCTTGAAAGAACTTTGATGAAAAAGCCCAAGTCTGTGACAGCTTCCACTGACATGTTACTCTGCGCCTGACTTCAGCGACTGGAGGACTTCAAGAATTTGCGAGAGGATCTGAACCGCTTCAAGACGCTGATCGACCCGCTGGTGAAGGGCGGACCCCGCGTCTTCGTGAAGCCGGAGCGCGTCCCCGGGGTCAAGGTCAACAAGCCGCAGATCGAGAAGGAGGCGCCCGAAATCAACCGATGGAGCGTCTACACTGTCTACAGGTGGGTGGAGGAGTGGGTACGACTGGGCCCAGGGTACCGGGGGCAGAGGAATGACATTGCTTGTGCGTGTGAGGCGGCGTTTGGTGGGTGTGAGGGTAGACGAAGCACCGACGCGCGTACATGTGGGTGAGAGGTGCAAGGAAATTTTCCCACTTTTTGGACAACACTTCCATTTTTGTGCACTGTGATTGTTGCACGTTGGTTCAGTGTGTCGCACACAATTTGTGTTTTGTTGTTTCGTGAATTATTCTCTGCAGTGTTTCTTCAATTTCCATTCCATTTTTTTGATCGGTTGTGTTCGTTTGGTTGCACTCATTCTGTACCCACAGGTGGCTCAAGTGGAAGGAACACTGGATGTTCCCCGTGTGGAAAAAAGAGGCTGAGAAAAAGACGGAGGAGGATAGAAACAATGCCGAAGAGACTAGAGACAATGACGATGATGAGGACGAAGTCGCTGAAGGAGAGATTGAGAGGAACGAAAACCCATGAATGTCGATCCCCTTGCGGTTGATTAGTCGAGCTTTCTGTGTGATTGTCGGGTTGTCCTTGACACCAGTGTGTGTGTGTGTGTGTGTGTGTGTGTGTGTGTGTGTGTGTGTAGGGGGGGTTAGAGACGGGCCCGGGAGCTGCTGCTCGTGTACACATGCAGACCCAATATGTTTAGGTGCTTTCGAAGAACCGTCCTGTTTTGCTGTCAGCGGACCTTTCAATGATCTTCATACGTCTTGTGCAGCACGAATTCTGAATTAACAATACATGAAAAGGGTCGGATGGTGCCCTGAGGCTGGTTTTGCGGCACTCCGGCTCTCCCAGGTCTTCCCATGTGATCCTGCTGTGATACGAGGTGCAGTCTTGTCAGTTTATCGTTGTTTTTAGCAACATTTTTTTTGCAGCATATTGATAGCAAATAAGTCTTCCGCCCAGAAAGAATTTAAATTTCTTTGTGCCTCACAAGTACAAGTTTTGTCCGTCAATCTTTTTTCGTTTGCTGATGCAGAGAAAAATGGTGTTTCAAAATGTTCATTCAGACTTACGGACTTGTGAATCTTGATTTTGTATTATTCCTTGGAATACACGTGTTTTGTACGATTACTTGCTTGATGTCTTGATTTTTCGCACGCATTGGTTTGTCTCTAGATTGCACCAAAAGAAACTGCCAATTGTGACCTGCCATTCGAATTGTTGCTGATTGTCGAGGTGAGTGCACTTTCATTTTTTGTTGCTCATTGCTCAAAATGAAATGCAGACCAAAGACCACAATGTAATGACGTGTGTGACCAAGTTTGTTGAATTCGTGTGTCTCTTGTTTTCCACACGCAGTGGAGCATTTTGGGAATCCTGTTTCTTGTTTTGTTCTTTGATGCACACCGCAGGTGCGTAAGTGTGTGGAGTTTGAGTCATTTGTTTTCATACACAGATGGCTGCGATGGAAGGAGAGGCTGGAAAAACTGATCGACTCCTCGTCATCATCTTCATCGTCGTCATCCTCGTCCGACGAAGAGAAGAAGAAAAAGAAGAAAGGATCAGCGAAGAAAAGAAGATCGGCGAAGAAAAAGAAAAGCAGCTCCAGCAGCAGCGATTCCTCAGACGACGAAAAGAAGAAAAAGAAGAAGCGAAAGAAATCGTCAAGTTCAGATTCTTCAGGCAGTGATAAAGACAAAAAGAAAGACAAAAGGGACAAAAAGAAGAAAAAAGACGACTCATCGTCGTCAGATGAATCATCGGATTCTGATGATGACAAAAAGAAAAAGAAAGACAAGAAAGGCAAGAAAAAGAAAGACGATTCAGATTCAGATTAATTTTTGGAATTTTAGACTTCGCCATTTGTGCATAGGATGTGGTCTTAACAAGAACAGTCTGATCTGTTCTTGTACGATGGCGCTGAAATGTGGCACGAAGAGGCACCTTCATTCAGCGCCATTTGTTCATCTGTCCTGGAAAAGGTTTTCACGCAACTGGACATTTTGTTCCGCACAAAACCTACCATGCTTTGATTTTTGTGGTGGGGCACATGTCGAGATATCCAACACAGCAATGACATTTCTTGTTCGATTCAACCAAGGCATATTCATTTTTTACCTGTGTGCATGCTCTCGTATGTTGGTCTGCGGAGTCTTTGAAATGACAAGCTGACAAAGTTGTACTTTTGCCGACAAAAACCTAATTTGTAGTGTCCACATGTATACAGAAATGCTACACGCCATCGACTTACTTCAGGAACCTTTGTAACAACAGTGCGCGGTGCAGGCTGCATCGCTGCTTGCAAAAAAGGCGTTGTCTCAATCTGCATTTCTGCGCGTGGTTTCTTGCACTCTGCAGATGCACCGCTTGCCACAGCGATCGTGTAGTTTGTGTGTAGCTCAATTGAATTGCACACCAGCCGTCAATTTCACATTGCAGCCATGCAGACAAACCAAGGTGATGATTCGCCAGTGATGACTGTGATCTTTTTTTCACACCTGCATTCTGTCGAGCGCTTTCACTTTTCATGCTGCCAAAAGAAACTTCTCAGGCGTTTTCGAATTTATTTCAGAAGGTTCTTTTGGCAGTAGGAATTGTTGATGTGGTCAGATTTTTTCTATTTTTACATTTCAATCGAAATTCTGCAAAACGCGCCGGTGTCACTCCACTGCGAACAGAGGCACCGTAAACGTGAGGCACAGGTCTTGAACCGATCGAACTTGCGATGTGACAGGGAAAAGGGACGACAACACATGTGAGCAAAACTGATCAAAATAGAAAGCCCTGACAACATTGGGATGCGTACAGTGCTTTTTCCGGGGGGGGGGGGCAGGCACGTTTTGCACTTTGCAATGTGTTGAAGCTCCTTGTTCAGACGTAGAAGTTGCACATGTTCTCAGAATTCCGTTGATTCTAAACTGCATGCATGGTCGATCTGTCTGTCCATGCAATGTTCGCATTTTGGTCCTGTCCTCATTGGTGTTTTTTGCCAAACAAGCTGAAATTCAATTCGAACATGAATTTTGTTCGCATCTCTGGTGTTGAAATAAGTGAAAAGATTTCCAAACCATTAGGTTGCGCGGAGTATACTGTGCAGATATAATTCCTGACAGAGCCACAACAGCATTTCCTATACACTGTGACGCAATGAGAAAACTGCTAATCAAGACACTGTGATATATTGTTGGAGACCTGTTCTTCTATAGCTTCAATACAACGTCCATTTTACATCGATAAAACGTGTTCTTGTTTGTTGTGCAGGCGCTTCAGGTCAAAACGCAACCAATCAAGCCACGTTGTACACACAATCCCCCCCCCCAAAAAAAAAAACAACAAACAATTCTTTGGGCAACAAATAGAAAAAAATGTCAGCACTCCTGCAGATCTGCCACAGTTTTTCTGTCGAAGGAGTATCTGCATCACCAATGCGCTGGATCCTCCGAGTTGAACACGATAGCGCCAATAAAATGGTTGAACTCTGTGCACAGAAACGCAGCGAGAACGGTAGCTTGGAAACACTTGAAACCGTCGGCCAGTTTTGGTTCAAGAGGAATGTTATCTTTTGCATTTCAGACACTTCAGGACCCAAATGAAGGATCTCTTCAAACTTTAATGGCAAATGTTATTTATTAGCTACAATTTTATCAGTGAAATTCTCAGATAATTTCAGACCAATTGATAACACACACACACTCGGACCGCACGTTAGTCTGCATCAAGGTGAAAAAAACTGGTTTACAGCCTTCGTTTTCAACACGTGCTACAAATTCCCTGTGAACACACACATGCATTTCCTCGAGATCCATGGAAAACAACAAGTTTCCTGCACACAGCTGAAAATTCCACCCACGCGTCGGGGGGGGGACGTTCTTTCTGCGTGCACAGTTGCGATCACATGTTGGTCATCGCGGGGGCGGATCCTTGGGTTTGGACGGGGACGGCCCTGGGGCCTCTGTTGCTCTGGCTCCCTGACTCGTCCCCAGCCCAGCTGTCGAGCAGGTCGCTGAAGTCCGGGGTAGATGGCGCTGCTGTTCCGCTCGAAGACCGACCTGCGCTCGATCCGGCCGTCGACGCTTTGCTGGGACTCTTCTGGTTCGGTTCAATCCAGAATGACGCTGGGAACTTCCTCGCTTGGATCCCTTTTCCATTGCAGGGCTGCAGTCGCTTCGGCTTCCTGCCAGTAGCTCTGGTTCCGACCCCCTTCAAGTCCTTTGGGTTTACATCTGAAAATAACTCCTCAAGAGGTCCCAGGCCTTTGTTTTTGTTGAGTGTTCCTGGACTTGCGTGAGTTTCGGCTTTTGACTTTTTTACGTCGTCTGATACGGTGCTTTCTCCACCATTGGCGATTTTCAGAATGTCCGCCAAATACAATTCTCGACCGGATTTCTTCGGGTTCCACTTGTTCTCGTAAATATCACAGGAATCTTCGTCTTTCTTACTTCCGAAAAACTTTTGAATGTCTGCACTCACGTTCACCGCAAAATTAAGAAGCTGCTTGGTGACATCGCTGTGTTCAACATCTTCAGGCTCTTCCTCAAATTCGTCACTGAAGTCATCATCATCATCAATGTCTTCTTCGAACTCGTCGTCGAAATCCGCTTCATTGATGTTGTAATTGACATCCGGCACGATGGAAGAAAGATGTGTCAGTTTTGGGGATGTGCTACTTTCTCCAGATTGGGTGTTTTCGGTCGGTTCAGAGAACCTGACGTCCTCAGAGTCTCCGTTCACTCCCGTCGATTCTTTGAGTTCAACTGTGGCGGTTGGTCGCCGTACTTCCATTTCTTGTACATACGTACATGCAGCAGACGACCAGTGTGTGTGTTCTCCGAATCTTTCAAGTCTTCAGCAGTGACGTTTATGGCGTTTGACGAACAGTGTCCATGGCAAGTGATTGCCAATGTTTCAACACTTGTTGAACTTTGAAAAGTCACAGTTTGGCTCGGACTTTTTTCACTTGGTGTTTTGTTTGCCTTCAATCGACAAGTGCATGTTTAGATCAGCGCGTGAGATAAGATTTCACACTTTCCACAGTGAGGAAAAACACCCAAACATATGAACCATACAGCTCACGGACACGCTGCTTCTTTTCACTGCTGCGATTCAAACGCGTCTGGGAGCAATATGTCACTGTTCCGACTTTTCAGTGCACTTTCTGTGTGCGAAGTTGTTCAAATGCAAAAGTAATGCCACTTAATGGGGGCCAGTGTTGACCAAGGTACTCAAGATGCAGACAGGCAGTTGGCCGTCTGGAGTGCGTCTTCCTCATGGTCCATTGTGTTCTGTTTACTTTTGCTTCATCCATTGATAGAAAACCGTTGCGCGATGGAGGAACATGCAGGGAAACCTGTCAACAAAACAAAACGAAACGGGCAAGCGGAAAATAGAAAAAAAAGACGCGAAATATTGATTTTGTGAAAGGACATGTTCATTTCGTCCTGTGTCTTTCTGCAAGTATCGTCCGTTTCCACATGCAAAACTTTGCAAAACGCGACACAGCGCTGGCGAAATTGTTCTGAAATGTGTTCTCTGTTTTGCTTGTAAAATGTGTTTCAATTGCACAGCCGTATGAGAGCACCCAGTCGTGTTTGTCCGAAACGGCACGGCGCAGGCGCCTTACCGTACCGTCTCGTGTATAAGACGTACTTTTTTGCCCCAAAATTGAACATCAAAAGAAGGGGTGAGTCTTATACATGAGTATGAATTTACTGTATTTTTAATGAACCTTGGTACCAGAAAATGGGACCAAATCTTGGGGTGCGTCTTATACATGAGTGCGTCTTATACACGAGACGGTACGGTAATTGTCTTGCCATGCAGCAAAGTGAGTTCCAAAATTCGCGCGCTTTTTCCGCTGCAGCCAATCAAAGCAGCAACATCCGTACCCACTGACAAGGTGATGCTCAGGTGTTTGTTCAAGTGTGACTTCCTTTTCGCAAGAATCAACCACACCTCCATTACTGACCTCAGGGGAATGAAGACGGACTGAGCTTCAACAATAGTTTCATTTGTATTTATTTCAATTGCAGATGTAATGGCACAACACAACACAAAGCTGACAACAAAACTGGGATTCAACATCGAAAATATTTGGGGGCGCCCCCCCCCCCCCAAAAAAAAAAAAATCCGAGGACGGAATTCGATTCTCAGTATTCATTTACAAAAATATGTTTTGTTTGTCATTCTGCAATTCTTCAAGTGCCCCATGTTTACTGAAGTTGTACACGCGAGGTTGTGTTTCAAAATTTCTGAAGCAAATGTTGTTATTTTGCCATCTCTGTGGGACGCTTTTTGAAAGGCACGCAAGAGAGTTATTGTGACAACGGATTTGATTCAAAAGCGTCTTCTGACACAGAAGGGACTCGGTGCCAATACAAGCATTTTGCACAGATTTCCGCTCAGAAGGGAGACAACCCTCAACTGCGACTCAAAAAATTCAAGTTTCACAGCATTTTGGAAGAAAATCTGTGTTGTCAGTCTGGTGTTTCGTCGTAAAGAAAATGACAGCGACGACGACGGCGACGACGACGACGACCAAATTGTCGTCAACATGACATTTTGCCGCGATCGAAAAAGAAAAAAATATATCGCTGACATTGTGCTGCAGAAAATCGACACAACCCCACCAACTTCAACCCACGTTTATCTTGAACAGGAAACAATCTATCGATTCCTTTCGTCGCTTTTGTTCTCTTTTGTATGAAAATAAGATGGAACGCGCCAAAAAGTTCCATTTCACCATTTCTTTCTCAGCTGAAGTCTTTTGTCGAACGACCCACGCTGTTTGCAGGTCCTCACAACGGGACTGCAGATCCATACATCTGTACATCTGTCCGAAAAACAGTCATTGCTTTGAGATTTCCAATCTGGTTTCGCTCCAGCAAGCCTCGTAATCTTGTTCAGATCGTGCGTTGGGAACCTCTTGTTTTGGGCTCCTTTTGCAGGTGGTGTGCAACAAGATACATGTACAACACTGACTCGAGGCCGTGGTCTTCTGGTGAAAACAAAGTACCAATTCTTGCAACATGTCAGACACACAAGGACAGCGGCATGCAGAGCCCTTTTCTTGTACGCAATGTGGAGTTAAATATATCACAGATTGTCAACAAGAGTCGAAAGACGAAACTTTTCAGTTTCCCACACGGCAACGTGTTTCGATTCAGATAAAATGTCGCACACTCATCCGACTTTTGAACCTGAGATTCGGAGGAACAAAGGTGAGAATGTTTGCTTCGTGTCATCGAAAACCTGATGTACTCCACAATTGAGGACGGATGCAAGAGCATTTCAAAAAATAAAATCACAGCTCAAACCCGGTGTCTCTTCATCTGAGAGACCAAATGGAGTGCGCCAGTCTCTCTCTCCTCACACTTGGATTCGAACTCTGACGGTACTACTCCAGGATGGATGTGGGCCCTCGGTGTACCGGATTACCGAATACCGCTGACAAATCCGTGACCAGTGATGCTGATGTCTCCGCCTTTGTAGTTGGGGATGGAGCTGGGCGGAAGGCGGCCCTTTCTCTCCGTCGTCGGGCCTGTCAAACACAGACGTTGCGGTGAATGCCCCATGCTCGAGGTGAGAACACAAAATCATTCGATTTACAACCTGCTTTCTTTGGTCCTGCACAGACACAGAGGTGGAAAGTACCAAGGGTTTTCACACATGGTGGGCGGCGTCAGAATTTTTGACGCGAGAGTCAAAAATTTGACGCGCAGGTGTCAAATTTAACATGACGCCCAATGGAGAGTATCAAAAACAATTCCAGTCCGTTCCTGGCCTCGCGTCTTTTGACACCGCGTCATCTCAGTGAAAACCCTTATTGACCGTACCAACGACTTTCTTTTTGACGGTGAGACCCCCGCCCTTGGAGCGCACGGTGACCGGCGGCGTCGGCGTCGTTTCGAACTCGCGCAGGTCGCTTCCGTCCCAACGCCCGGCGCGCGGCCCGCGCTGCTTCGCGCGATTTATTCCCGTCTTTGACATCTGAAATTCCACAACAACAGTGTACAGAGCTAGAGAAAGGGCGGACGTGGGAAAACGTCGCCGAAGAACACGCAATGGATCACCAGCGCAAATCTCTCTCACTTTTTTCTCTCGCTAATACTCGTGTTTTCTTGCGTGTGGGCATTTTGCAGTGAAAGTGATCTGCGCCTTTACCTTGGGTTCGTGCGTGCGCGATGTGATGCGAGTGTTGTTGGACCCAAACTGCATCGGCGGCAGCTTCTTGGAAGCGTTGGCGTTGCCCTTGCGGAATTTAGCGCCGCCACCAACGCGCGAGTTGCCAAGGGAACGGTGCGTGCTGAAGCCGTCCTGATCGGAGCCGGCGTCCATGTCACGTGACCCTCTCCGACCGACCCCGCCGTACTTGGTGTCGTGGTACGCCAGTCGGCTCGCTGTCAACTTGTGGTCGTCACCGTTGCTCCGTAAATGACCCTCCAGACTGAAAAGACGAAGCAGTGGAATTCAAAGCAGACGCTTGAATCAGAAGGTCGCCAACACTGAAACCTGCACGAAAAAAGCCTTGAATACAGGCGCGTTGCGTCGCGCGTGTCCAAGAGCCGGGTAGATGGGTCATGGGGCGATACACGTAGGTCTGGGGGAAGACCAACCCATCAGACAGGCAGGTCCTGAAGGAAAAGGCATGACCTACTTGCCTCAAAGGTAGGTCCTACCCTCCAGGACATCCGTAGGTCCTTCCCAGTCCATAATGCCCAATACTATAACCAGAGCATGATAACACAGTCTCGCTATGAAGGACGCGTCCGTGTAGAAACGGCGGGGGGGGGGGGGCAAATTAGAAACGCGAAAGTTTTGGAAAAACAGAAACGAACAACACATCTCATTCTGAAAGTTCAACGTCACAACTAAAGTTTTCACCTTTCGTGGGGTCATACAAATTGTCTTCGCTTGGCAGCAAATATGTCACCGATAGATCTATCTCGTTGAGTCTACGAACGTACGTCCCTGACCTTCCATGCACTGTGCGAAAATGGGATGGGCAGAACTCACTGTGAACAACAATCATGCGCGAGACACGGACCCTCCTCAACTCTTCGCGGTTTGAACGACGGGATATCGGACCATCATTGGGGAGGTTCAGCAAACACGTGCTACGTGCCCTCAATACGTGGCTGACGAAATCAGCCCGTCAATGTGGCTACCATGTGTGACTGTGGAAACCTCACGTTTGTCCCGTGTGTTTTGAGGATTCCACGGAACGACCGTGCGGTGTGGGGAGGTAATGGAACAGCCACGTATAGAATGCAACGGTAGCTGAACCTTCGTATTCACTGACCTTGAAGCCACTTTGGACCTGCGCTGCGCAGCGAGCGCGGCGATGCTTCGCGTGTTGCTCGCGATCACGTCCATCTCCTCGAAGCTGTTCATGAGCCGCACGTTCGACGCGCCGAGCGTCAAGGCGCCGACGGCAGTGGCGGCGTCCGCGTCCTGCGTCACGTGACCCACGTGACCCACGGGCGGCGACGGGGACGTCGGGTTTGATTGGCTGCTGAGCGTGATGATGGAGCGCTGCCGGGTGGGCGGGGCCATCGCCCCTGCGGCCGGCGCGCCACTCCCCGCCGCCGCTCTCACACCCTCGTCCAGCTCCTCGGCTTTGGGACTCAAGGCAAACACCTTGTCACTGCAAAGAAAAAGCAGAACGTTGCGCACATTTCAGTTCTTCCATCACCATAATCTCTGCAGACACATGAACGCACGAACTCTTGTCAACTTCTTGCATGAAGAAGTCAACAAGTTCAACAAGCATTACTCACTCGTCCAACTTGGCCATGTTGAACTGCGCCCTACGCAGCGCGTTCTTTTTGGCGGTGCTGGTGCTGCTGGCGGCGCCACCTGACGGCAGGCGCAGACGCTGCGTCTCCTCGTCGACGGTGGAGAGGCGCTCCAGGTCCGAGACGCTGTCCGTGTCTGCGGGCAAACGCCGCGCACCACTCGCCGCGAAAGTGAAGGTCTGAAACTAAGGGACACAAGACCCGGTGAACATCCAAGAAGTTTTTGAAACACCAGTGACAAGATTACGTATTCCCGAAAGAAGCCAATTGCAGGAAGCAATAGATCTACTGAGAGAAAGGAGACAAAAAGACAAAAGTTAGTCGTTAAGATTGGTCCAAGATTCAAGAGTTTGGAGACAAATCAACAAACCGCAGCCACGCTGTCACCTGATTGGCGCTGTGCACCCACCCTACGAGCACCGCTCACCTTGTGCGGGGAGTCGACGGCGGACAGGACGCTGTCCCCGGTCGGCGGACGATCCTCGTGCAGATCCTGCATGACGGCGAGGCGGAGAGGAGGGACGGCAGAGAAAACACACGTGCACTTCTTGAGTCTTCATCAAACCGCACCAAGAGTTTTCTGAGAGTTGTGTGTGCAGTCGCAACTTTATCAGGAAGCACTGAGACTGATTGCCAAACAATTGACAAAGGAAGGCTGGGACTACAACTGGAGCGTGCACGAAAAACACTTTCCACGTTGTTTCATTGTCCCAAAGGTCATGATGCCTCTGTTCACGACCTCGAATGATTCTCAATCAAACAAACACCTGCCTGGTCTCATTCATGACCGTACCGCCAAACATCGCAGCTGGTTTGCGCAATGACGTTGTGGATGAGTGGAGACCATTCAGCGTTTGTTTTGGTTACCAATGCCAAATGCAATGCTTCAGCGGGAGGCAAAGTCATTGAAAGGCTGGGACAAAGGCTCTTGTCCAGATATGCGAATCTGACGTTTGCACATTGGATCAACAAGCACAAATGCGCGGTGTTCCTGTCGGAAAATGCAGGGACGAGAACTTCCTGTTCCCTGCATGAGCCACCGAAGGTGCTCAAGTTCAAATTCAATGAGAACGAACCGATCAAAGAGACCATTGCAACCGTGCCAAATGTGCACGGCTTTTGCAAAGTTCGACGCCCGCTCTTCAAAGTACGAGTAGATCTATGTTTCAGGGAGGACAGCCTCAAAGATCCCATCCAAAAAGCTTCCTCTGGTGCCTCATTCTGCGATACAACAGGTTCACAGAGTGCGACACAATACGCCATCGGAATCACGTCTCTTTCTTGCGTGACTTCACGCAGCGTCATGCAGTGACCCCAATGTTACATTTCTGCATGACGAACTGCACAAAATGCGTGTTCTTGGGTGTGGTGCTCAAGAAGTACAAGTGTTTCACACGGCCAGATTCGTGCCAGTGACCCCACAGCAGGCATGGACACACGGGTGGGGCTGTGTACGTCCACAAGTGGAGGACAGTACGCCATGAAGTTCCACAAACCAGTGCGGTTGAACGCCTCAAAGTGCAACTGTCGGCTGTGAAGCAAGTGACCCCCCCCCCCCCCCAGTGACAAACAAGTGAAATGTACTTACATTCCTGTGTTGCTTCACGTGCATAAGGACTGAAGGCTACATGTGACACCAATCAGTGAGCAATCGGTGAATTCCATGCAGCACATGGACAAACACAGGGTTATCACAGTCGGTCCACAACGACACACAATCCCCGGGTGGGGGCGCCACATGACACAACGCCGCCAAGTACATTGATCAGTGACACTGAGACCACGTGACCGACGCGACGACGACACTCCACGCGCCACTTTTGGGACGATCAACTCACCTTGTAGACACGAAGAAACAAACATCGAGTGTGGACGACAGTTGCATGCACGTGAGTGAGTGATTCACCACAAATCACGCCCAAGCGTGTGATCGCAGGTTTTGAATGAACACACGTTTCAGCAGAATTTAATCCACTCAAGACAGAATTGACTCAAGTCTAACTCCACGCCAAAATTGATCTTGTGGCTTGTCCACATCACACTGCCCTGATCCACTCCCACCGCCCCTGACCCTCCTCACCCACCCACACACGTTCCCTCTCTCCTCACGTCCACATCATCCCAATGCACAGAAAAGCCTCCATCCCGCTCTGTCCTGCCTAACTTTCTTACCACTCTCCCGCGGATCCATTTATTTCTCCTCATACCCCTCCCCCCCCCCTTATCAATCTTCTCCCCCGGCGCCCCCCCCCCCCCCAATTTCAGCCTCGCTCTCACCTTGGAGGTCGGAGCCCGGATGTTGGGCAGTGCCATGTCGGCGGTACCCGGCCGCTCCTGGAACTCCTGTCGGTAGAGAATGTACAGCTCCTCGAGGTCCTTGGGACACAGCACGGCCGTCTCGTCCAGCAGGTGGCGCTGCTGCTCAATGATCTCGTCACAAAGGTTCCGATGCTGAAATCAAGTCATGTCCAACATTTTAGGGTGCGGACACACTGAATGTTGCGTCGCTGGGAGTGCGTTCCCAGCCTCAACCGTTGATTTTTTCTTCTGCTGTTTTCTCTCGTGGAATCCACAACGAACAGGTAACCAACTGCGTAATGATTTGCCGAAATTGCAATTTGATGTTCCAACACGAAACGGCCAAGTTCGTGCGGATGAACCCCACCGAACACTGAATTCAACTCGATTTTGGACACACAAAGCCAACATATTTGGGCCAAACCTAGGCGGGCTGACCGACAAAAGACAACACACTTTCCGCCAACAGATTTCAAGGCCCTTGTGACGCACTTCCTGCAACAGTGGGCGCACTCTGCTGACCTCACGGGCGCACTCTGCTGACCTCACGGGCGCACTCAGCTGACCCCACGGGTGCACTCTGCTGACCCCATGGGCGCACTCTACTGACCCCACGGGCGCACTCTGCTGACCCCACGGGTGCACTCTGCTGACCTGCATCAGTTGAGTGATGACCATGTGCTTCCTGCGGATCTCGAAGTTCCTGAGAAGACAAGACGACTGCATCTCCATGTTCTCTATCTCCAGCTCGTGCACCTTGCACATCAGGCTTAGAATCTCGTTCTGTTCAACTGTTGTCACTTTCTGCGGCAACGACTGTAAAGCAAAAAGTTACCACCGTCACCACTGAACCCTACTGATCTGCGTTTCTCCTGGTTCCTCTGAACTCCACTCCACTCAGCAACACCGGCTGTGAAAGTCAAATTTGGTCCAATGCATGCATTGGAAAGCTTCATTCATCTCTTTGTGAATTCAAAGCGAACCCAGTTCCTCTGTTCCCCCGAGTCCTCTCTCTCACCGCCCTCACCTCCTCCAGCCGCGCCGCCCGATCCTTGGCGTTCTCCAGCTCCTTCTCGAGGCTTTTCTTGAGCCTCTCCGTCCTCTCCTTCTCCTTGGTCAGAGCCATGAGCTCGTCTCGCGCGACCCGCACCTCGTCAGGCTCCGGGATCGACTCCAGCTCCCCCAGCTCGAGCGCCTTCTCCTCGTCTGCAACGACCAGAACCGCTGATAACACACCCTTGCTCGTGTATAAACCTTATCATAAGCGCACACTGTGCACTCAGCAACAACCTCAAGTGCGAGAATGCACGCGAGAGGCCGGCTGTCAGAACCCTGATATCACGTGACCACCCATTGTGCAGGATGCACAGCAAAACAACCATCAACTGCAGTTTTGGACAAGGTCGACACACAATGTTGCCACGGCAGGGCTCCAAATACCAAATTGTGACAATCTGCTCGTTGTTTCTTCTCCGATAAAGACTCGACGTCCTTCTTTGCTGCGACGTCAGGAAAACACCAAAACCGGCTCCGAAATCCTGTGCTCACCTTTCAGGCGAGTTTCGTCGTCTTTTTCTGCGCTGTACTTTTTCCGAGAAATCGCCAACTCGCGTTCTCGCTCCCACCTACAAAATCAGAACCAAGGCTGGTCGCGTCTCAACATCAGACAAAACACGGATCCCTCCTTTGACAATGACTTCCACAGACACAGATGCACCCACCCATCTGAGGCTGGGAACACACTCCCAGCGACGCAGCAACCAGCGTCATGCTGCCCCGTCATGCTCCATTGGGTTTGTATTGGGCTGCATTTGCGTCGCCCCAACTGCTCCCGGAGCAGTTGGGGCGGCGCCACAGCAGCCTCCATACGAGCCCAATGGGGCGGCGCCACAGCGCGACGGGGCAGCACGACGCAACATTCAGTGTGTCCACACCCTGGATCCATGACCCGCGGGAGACGCAACATTCAGTGTGTCCCCACCCTGGATCCCTGACCCGCAGCAGGACGCACCTCTTCACGAGCAGCTGGTTACGCGTCGTCTCCAGGCTGATCTCCATCGACGTGTTGTTGATCTCCATCAGCGAGCGGCGCAGCTCCATCTGGTCCTGGAACAGGTTGATCAGCTGGTCCTTGAGCTTGTTCAGCTCCGTCTGGTCCTCGTGCAGCGTGACGCTCAACACCTCCGCTGCAATCAATCAAGAGATCAATCAATCAATCGATCAAGAAAAAGCAGTGCGCATTTGCGGGTGCTTGTTCAATCTCGAGAAAGGAAGATAGAAAGGAGCAAGTCGAGAGAAAGAAAGAAAAACAGAGAGACAAACAGAGGGAGAAAGAAAATTTTCTTGGCCATGGGGGGTATTGGTTGTATTGGATACAGGGAGGGTATTGGCTGCGGGGGGTGGTGGCCACAGGGGAGGGGAAGTGGGACATCAGGCCCACCTTGCCTGCAGCGCACAACCACCAGGTGCTCCTCCCTTACGTGACTTCTTCTTGTTTGATTGATTGATTGATTTCTTGATTGACAATCAATCAATCAACACATTGAACACGGGCACTCTTCGGAACAAGTGGTCACGAGAAGAGTAGGGGTTGGGCAGAAGAGTGAAGACCCGTGTATGAAAATTGTCAGTCGCCTGCAGACATTGCTGCCTGGGCTAAAACACAGGCCAGGAAGCTCGCGCACGTGCGTCCGGGAAACTGGAACTCAACCACATTGCTTGAGTTGACAACCTGGCGTCAGTTGGCATTTTCCAAATTTCCCTCGTCTTTGCACTTGAGACAGTTCTTGAACAAAACAGACTTACACTGCACGGCCTGTATGTTGGGCTTGGCCCCGGAGTAGTGCTGGCTCTGCGTGTCCAGCTTCACACGAAGACGCTTGATTTCCTCACGCAGCTCCGTGATGATGTTGGTGTACTGCACAATGTGGTAGGACACGTCCATCACGTTCTTACGCACCTGAAACAAACAGCATTGCGCGTCACACAGACAGATTGGGGAGGTTCAGCAAACAAGTCCGGTGCATTTCCCACGTGCCCTCAATACGTCGCTGACGTCTTAAATTTGGCTCGTCAATGTGGAGAATGCCTGAACATGCAAGTGTGACAGAGGAGGCAGAACAGACTGCACGTTTCTCTTGTGTTTTGAGGATTCCACGGATCTTCCATGCAGTGTGGGGAGGTAATGGAACAGCCACGTAGAATTTAATGGTTGCTGAACCTCCGTATAGGCCTTTCAACGCAACATTTGTGATGAACGCAAAAATTGTTCTCCATCTTAAATGCAGCGGGTTGGCTTGGACCACAAATTTACCATGTACCTCTCTGCTTCCCCTTGCGTGGCATGACCTGCTGGCAGTCAAAGTAACTCTTTGAACGTTTCAGAACAATTCTGGAGAAGAGGACAGCTATTCCCAACACTGGTCAGCCCCGTTGTTGTGCGAAGCCCCTATGGGCAAGCACCATGTGGTAGTGCAGTATATGGCAAGGTGGATGAAATGTCCCCTGCCCCCCACCTGCCTGGACCCCCCCCAGCCTGGACCCCCTCCCAGCCTGGACCCCCCCCCCAGCCTGGACCCCCCTGGCCTGGAAAATAACAAGAGGAATTGTGTTTGCATGACTTGTGGAAGACAAGGAGGACAAGGAAGAATTGACGACATTACCGGCAAGGGACTTCGCACTGCAGTTGCCTTGAGCACTGCTTCTTGTTTTCTGTTACCTTGGTTTTGATGTTTTTGGCCCTGTCTGCGTAGGTGAGCGTGTTGCGCGACTCCTCGAAATGAAAGCTGGCCGGGGAGATGTGCGCGATCATCACCGTCTTGCAGTTGCCGCCCAGCGAGTCCTTGAGCAGTCGCGTCAACTTGCTGTCGCGAAAATTCACGTACCGAGAATTTTCACCTGTGGAAAGGACAGAGAAAGAAATATATATTTTGCTGCGGCATGGCAAGGGAACAAGGACACATATGTGACGCTGCTTGATTTGCCACACAAGCAAAATATTCAGTCCTCTTTCCAACGTGCGCACCAACCACGAAGAACAAGTTGGTTTCGATCGATCTTGGTTGGACGTACTGAGCGAGTTGATGACGTTTCCGAGCGCGAGCAGCGAGCGGTTGATGTGCGCGCCCTCTACCATGCGTTTGCCGCGGTTGTGCGTGGACGCGGCGCGCTCAGAACCGGCCAGGTCGACGAGGAAGAGTTTTCCCACGCGTTGCTCCTGCATGACGTTGCGCAGCCGGTTACGTTGCTTCACCGACACCTGCCGGGCAAAAGCAAGAACAGAAGTTAGAGATGGGGTTCCAGACCAAAAAGCTCGAAAGTTTTGGAAAATGATGCAAGGTAGACGAGGAAAGTGCGAATGTCAGACCAGTTATGACAAAATTTCAGTCATTTCAATTTGTGGCATCTTGAGAGAACATTGTCGGATGCAAACCAACACCACCACATGAAGCGGACACGAGGTGATCCAAATCAGGGTGAACGCGGAATGGGAAAACCAAAAGGTTCTTTGAGTCGGACTGAACCACGCATACAGGGAGGACAACTTGATCAGAACAACCGCAGCAGTGTAAATTGACACGCCTTTCCTTGGACAAGAGAAACTGGACCACCGACCAACCAACCAGCCACAGTCACCTTGGGAAGCAAGTTCAGACCGAAACATTTTGCTCGCACGATCACCCCAAGGCAACGAACTTCGGAGACATTCCCCAACTGAATGATGCGAAATCAACCACATGTATAAGTGATTGACAGGAGCCTCAAGTATCTGGAGGAAGGACACCACTCAGGGAACCGGGCCACGGACGCTTCTATTGATTACGCTGATTCTACCTGAAGGATGGCGTGGGATCGGGACGACGTCTTGTTGGCGGCGGTCGGCTCCTGGGTCCGCTCTTTGTTTCCTTCCATCAACATCTGCATTACCTGCAAGACAAACAGAAAATCCTCGTTAAAACTTCACACCAGACGCTCCACAAATATTCTGAAAAAACGCAATGTCCCTGAGGCCCAATAAACGCCAGAAAGAATTTGCAACTCTCGAACGGGATGGAGCTCAGTGCATGCGCACTGAGTGCACCAATCTGAACGCAAGTGATTTTGTCTTCTCAAGCCAAAATTCAAGTCTCCTTTCGGGCGGAACAACAACATGAGATCTGAACCAGAGAAATTTTCAAGGACCTCTACGGAGACTCCACTTGTGTTTCCGTTTTGAACTCCAAAAATAGAGTTTATCAAAGCACTGAAAGGTTCGTGCAATTCTTTCTCTGACAATGGAAAAATGGTCTTTCACAAAGCTGAAAAGATATTTTCCCTGTTGCCATAGAAACTTCACAGGAAAAACAGTGTCTCGGTTCGGTGTGAAAAGTGACTGCTTTGTCATTTTTGGGTGCGCTTTTCTTGCAGTTTCGCGAATTGAAAATTCTCCAGCTCAATTTGGAACCTGTGTGTGCCCTGTTTCATGCAGGTTTGCCAAAAGACTTGGAACACCGCCTGTGTGGACTTTACTCAACAATATCAGCTTGAAACCCCACTTCCAGCAAAGAATTTTGCGATTCAAGTGACACACCCAAAAAGAAGGTCAAATTCAATTATTTTCTCTTTTTCCAATTCCGAAAGAAAGCCCATAAATTCATTCTGACATGAATCACTCCTGGCCAGAAAAAGTATTTCTTTCATTTTGTTCATTCCTGTTCACAGGTGATAAACCTCAATTCAGTTCCTGAACTTGCAGGATGTATTTTGTTGTGCGCACTGCAGCTGAATATTTCATGCGTCTGGGTAAATCACCACGACTCCCACTACTGGGAAACCAGCCTCACAGAGCCTGCAGAGCATAAATCATGCAACAAGCCAAACACACCGCTGGTTTCAAATGAACAGCACAAGAATCAATATCATCGCACACTTACGTTGACAACGTTGCCTCATGGAAACACGTCAAGTTTTCAGTCAGAACTCGGAGGCATCAGGTGATATTCACAGGCGCCCCACAGGGACACGGAAGTTTCGTTCTCAAGCGATTTTCACGTTGATGACGACGTCAGCTTTTTCTGACATCAACGGCAACTTTTCTTGACGACGTCCAAGAATGGTCTGGACCATTTTTTGATGCCCACTAATTGGGTGTCATGTTAAATTTTGATGTTGACGTCAAAATTCTGCTGTCGACGTCAAGTTTTGACGTCAACGGCACCAAAATGAAAAAGGCTTCAGATCGACCCTGACGGGGATGCAACTCTCATGTAGAGAACGCGTCTTTTTCCAGTTCACTCCACTGCGCATTGCACACTTCACGCACGCACGCACACACGTTTCGCACGCACGCGTAGATGTACCTCCTCAGTAGAACGGGCGGAAACCTCCGTGAGCCCGGCGACGGTGCACACCCCCTTGGAATCCTCCCGCAGTTCCAGATAGCCTGAGGCTGGGTTCAGCAGGTCTCGAATCATTTCGTTGTAGATCTGAAAGCAAACGTGTCCTTGTCCCTAAAACCAATGCCCCAGCCCAAACTCTCATCTTTCTAAGGTCAAATGTTTTTGTACGTTTCAAACACAGTGCTCAGTCAACTTTAGTACCATGCACCACCGTTCTTTCCGAACCCAACCCCTGGAATGAGCGTACCTGGGTATGGGGGGGAGCACGTACCTCCAGGTAGGACATGGTGACCTTGTAGGCCATGTCCTCTCGGGGGGGAGGAGGGAGCACGTACCTCCAGGTAGGACATGGTGACCTTGTAGGCCATGTCCTCTCGGGGGGGGAGCACGTACCTCCAGGTAGGACATGGTGACCTTGTAGGCCATGTCCTCTCGGGTGCGGTGCATCTCGAGGAAGAGGTCGTTGAGCGCACGCGCCATGATGCCCGGATCGTCCTTGTCGTGACCCAGCATCGTGTGTGTCTTCCCGGCGCCTGCAGCACGAGCACAGAAACTCGTGAGTTCAAATCTAGTGCCGTGGTGATCACAAGCCCTCATAGTTCTTGCCTTCAGCAGCGAGATATTGTGGGTGGATGAACTGTGGTTTCTTACCCGTCGCTCCGTACGCAAAAACAGTGGCGTTGTAGCCGCTGGTGATGCTCGGGATGAGGACCTTGGCTGTCGTCTGGTAAACTTCCTCCTGCAAGGAAGCAAAAGGAAGTGTGAGTGAGACTCGGGAACATGCACTTTTTCTGTCCCAAAGCGAGATACAGATACCGTCAGAACACCACAGCCAAAGGGCGCATCCGTGGAGATGTTCTCAGAGTTTCAATTCCATCATTCGGGCGGGGTCATACGCAGATTGTGGAAGATTGTGAAGACGAAATCTCAGCAGATTGGTGGGTCACAAAACAAACAGCAGGACACAAATGAGATTCGTCCCCACTGCCAAGGGAACTAGTCCTGTCAAGCTGGTCAAACCGTTTGAAAGCGGCCAACAAAATCTTGCAACCAGAAAAATACAAAACAAAACAACACAAACAATGTTCGTGCCGTTGTTCTCAGTGACGCTCATGCATCAGTTGCAACTGCAACTTCCGCACATTTTTTGCGCAGTTTTGACAGTATCAAATCGATGTGCGTCCTGCACTGTGAGGAACAGCAGATTCATGACGTCTTTCGGGTCGTTGATTCAGTCTCAAAGCTTCAAGGCATTCACATTGCACTTGCGCCGAATTTCGTTCAGGATCATGACAAATTTTTAGCACCTGCACAGACACTTCACTCGTGACCTTCACTCCACCTTTCTTTCACATCAGCTGAAAAGGTCTGACAGAAAAACTGCAGGAGTCAGAGTTCCAAAGTGTACTCATATTTTTTCGCGTCTGTCGAATGATGTCCACCACAAGATCTACTTCTGACAAAGCAGTTTCCTGCAACAGTACATCTCTGACGGTGTAACGGACGCAACTTTCGGTAGAAGGCCGAACTGAATCGACGCCGAACCTTTGTTCTTCGGCAGACATCAAAAGGCACTGCAAGTTGATCCGAGACTTCACAACCACGAGCGCCTGGGTGTGAGCGATAAAAGGCGTCGTGTGGATTCAGGTGCGGAACGTGATCCAATTGAGCAAATCCAATCAATCTTTTCCATCAGCCAACAAACGGTTTGCCTTACACTCAGTACAAAAAGCGTTCCCCGCCGAACAAAGTGGCTACAAGCGTACCCCCGTATTTGACAATGTGCGCACTTAGCGTACGAGTGTATCGATTGAAGACTCCCGTCAATTTTGTGACACCAGTCAAAAGCTCTGTTGTTTTCCATATGTATCACTGCTTGCAGTCAGGTTACAGTGCAGGTCGGTTCGGTGGAATCGAAGTCCCACCAACGGATTTGGTCAGTTCGTCACCCATAAATCTGATTGAAATTACACCGCCCGCGATTCCTAACAGAGACTCAACTGCACCATTTGCGTGGTGATTGAAAACGTTGGACGTGTCATGAATGTTTGGCGCCAAATTATGTTAGGGGTAAACAATGGGAGCAAGGAGATGATCACCTCCGAGCTTCCATTGTTCTCCTAGCTCCCATTGTTTACCATACATAAGGCCCCTGCTGTGCCATTGTCTGAGTTCTTGATCTAATAGTAGATTATCAAGTAATCTGCTGTTTTGCAAGTATACTGATGTCAAACCATTTAAATCATTTGTGTTAAATGGTTTGACATGGGTGCACTGGGCTAACAGTAGAATTACTGAAAAGGAATCTAACGTAAAGAACAAAGAGAATGGCTCAGACGGGGCCGTATGTTGTCTGCACTGCAGCAGGCCAAGGGCCGAAATCTTCAAACGTGGATGTACTTTGTCTTTGTCATTGCACCCCCCCCCCCCGGAACACAGTTTTCCAGCGCTTTGACCGCAAACTGCTGTCACCATGCAGTGAGCTCGAAACTGAACCCTGGCTTCGTTCTGCGCTTGTGAAATTTAATCTGTTGTGGCCTCGGGACGGAATCACGTTGTTGGCGGGTCAGAAGGGTAGGGTCCGAAAACGTAACTGTACACTTTTGACCCAATAATCATCCAAGTGAAAACTACCCAAAGACCAGGGTCAAAAGGTCAATATGAGGTACTCCAAACAATACACCATTCAGGTTCAATGACAGTGGAGGTTTCAATCAAAAGTATTTTTT
>JAAUXT010063440.1_pt1 | contig 36643 bp, 31 predicted proteins | sample 7278171 | NCBI WGS metagenome assembly JAAUXT01 (sample SAMN14350112, study PRJNA611818) | marine sediment metagenome | isolation source: surface marine sediment (1.8m) | place: French Polynesia: Moorea | collected 2018-08 | reverse complement strand
TTGAAAAACATTAAATTTGAAAATTCTCTTGCTGTGGTGCTGTTTGGAGTAACTCAGACAGAGCAATTTTTTGTCATTGAACCTGAATGGTGTGTTGTTTGGAGTACCTTATATTGACCTTTTGACCCTGGTCTTTGGGTAGTTTTCACTCGGACGATCATTGAGTCAAAAGTGTACAGTTACGTTTTCGGACCCTACCCTTCTGACCCGCCAACAACGGTATGCCGGACTCGTGTTCATTTTCTCATTTAATTTCCCACCAGTGACATGCATCTGCTGTTGAGAATACATTTCGTCAAGCAACAAAAGCACCCCAGCGAATTTCCAAACCAATTTCATAATCCACCGTGTTTTCTTGTGATAAAAATGAGCAACTGGTAAAACATCAAGGGAAATTTTAATTCGATGTATTGAAGAGCCTCGTAGTTTCAGAGGTGCAATAATATTTGACAGGACAATATTTGAACAAGCTGAACAGTGAAATTGCGCTGCGATCCTTTCTGACTGACTGCCGCCCCGCACTGCGTCGTGTTGAGCCTTTTCTGTGCATCGCAGCAGCGCGGAACGCAAAGATGAGACACTCATGGACAAAAAGACCCTGGCAAAATATTGAAGGAAGACCAAAGTAAGAAAGCGTCTGCCGATCATTCGTTTTCGTCGCTCCAAGAGATGTTACCTGTTCCCCTTGTTCTTCTGGTGCCAGCTTGGGCAATTATGGCACAAATTCGTTGAGCAAACAATGAGGAGACGCAACAGAACTCTGCCTGGCACGCCTTTTGATATGATCAAGGGTGCCGAGGGCCGAACCCCAGAACACAAACAGACCCAGCAAACACACAGTTAATAAGCTCCAATACAGCCGACATGAGTCAAATCAAATACATCGTACACAAGATCGAATTTTAAAAGCATCATTCAGTGAACCAATCTATGGAATTGGAACTCTCTTTGGTTCTGACTTGTCTCAGGGAGTTTGATCTGTTGGTTGAATGTTCAGATTGCGAGTTGGGTCTTGTTTGGCAAAATTCTAAATGTCTCATCTCCCAGCCGACGCAAGGTTTGATACACCAGCAACAGCTGAGAATCTTCTTCACAACTGAGATTTTCCCGCTGATACACTGAAACTCTCAAAGTTGCGCTCGACGCAAACAGCTGCAATTTGCCTGGGACTCTTTGGCCTGTGTCACGACCTTTGCCTTTTCATTTCCATTTCACATAAGGAAAAGGATCGTTCCATAAAGAAGCGTCATTGAAACCTTTGGGCCCCCAGGAACTTTCCAACAGAGTAACACACAAGACAGAAGTGTGGAATGATTGCACGCTCAAGGTTGTCATCTTCGAAGCAGGCCACAAATCTCCATTCACTCCAGAAGAGCAGATTTTACTCGTAAGGCAGGATATCTACGAATGACACACGAAAGAACGTTGTATCCTAAAAACAACAGCCAGAACTGTTGGACTGGACTGGAGTAGACTCTTAAGTTCAGAATACACCCCTGGTTCCATTCTGGACAGCACCAAAACTAGAGTCTAAATGTGCTCCAAAGTCTTGCCAAAAAGTCTTGTCGGCAGAGGTTTGTACTCGTGTTCTGGAAGAAAAACAACGAACTGTGGAACCACCGCGTTCGCTGCTGAGCATAATTTGCTTTTGGTTCTCCTCTGGACAAATTTCTGTGTCAGCAATATGTTTGCTGAACTTTAACATTTGACTTTGAACGTTCCTGTTGTTTCAGTTGTGAAAACAGTCACTTTGTTTCCTACGAAACTGTGCAATTGAGTCATTAGCATCTGGCTGTTGTCACAAAAACCTGTGTAACATCGAAACATCTTTCAATTGTAAAATGGGAGCAATTATTTGTGAGAATCAGGAAGCAGTCACGTGCACAACTAATGGATCACACAATGTCAGAGAGAAAAAGAAGAAAATGCAAGTGCATCAACCTCATGTCAAGGATCAATTTCAGTTTGGCGCGCAGGGTTTTCAAGCGCGCGATCCCGATCGTTCGATCACGCGCTTTTTTTTTTGCAATTACCATGATGCTGTTCTGTATGTGCATGCAGACAGCAGCCCTACCTCTGTAGGTCTTGCCCCCCCCCCCCCCGAGACCAACTTTAGCCAGGGTAGGTTCCAGGGTGGGGCCAACTCCATCATTGCCTGAATGTCGCGTGTTCTTACGGGGCACCAGAGATCGAGCGCTCTTTGATCTCCGAACTTTTGTTCAATTGTCCTCCCCATGTCACTGTCCTCACAACGGATAAACGAGCAAAACGGAATGCAGTTTTTGGTGTTGTGGTTTTCAGGACTGAGTTTTTCATTCACGTGGATCAAATTGTTCAGAGCTTCTCAGTTTGGATGGAAAGGTTCTTGTGACAGCCATGACAATTGTGCTCCCAAGCTTCTTCAAATGCATTTGTCAGGGGAACAGAGAGGAAGATCTATGATACAATGGATTATCCATATCATGACAAACTGTCCGTTTTCCTCAGCGCAACTCAGTGAAAAATCAATCCACAATATGTATCATTCTGCAAAGTCTCTCCGAATGAGGCATGTTGTGGCTGATCACCTCTGAGATCCGCATCGACTGAGCAGCCACTCAAGCTGCAGGGCTGTCAAACTCCGTGTAAGATGGAGGTGTCCTTCTCTACACCAGGGAACTGTGAGCCTGTTTTCCTTTTGTCTTGCAGAACGATGAGGACGAAACGAGCAATTCTGCTCACGTGCTAATTGGCGTGTTTTGTCCACTGTTTCGTCCGAATTTATAAATATCCAAAACGCTTGAGACCTGGGCCCAGTTTCTTGACACCAACTTGCCAAACGCATGAAAGTTTCAAGAGGAACTTTCTGCAAAAGTGCGTGCACATCAAAGTGCGTGGAAAAGTAAAATTTTGAAAGTGCAAAACTCAGAATCTCAAAGCTATTCAAAATTCTTATTCACGCAAAGTTTCTCCGAAATTCATGAGACAAAATTTTCCAATGCATTTCTGTCATCAAAAACCTTCAGCTGTCGCTTTTGGCATTTTACTTCAAAGATATTCTTTGAAATTTTTTGCAATTAGTCAAATGTGATTTTGCAATGCCACTCTTTTTTCTCCAAGTTAGTAGGTGGAACAAGGCCCGTGTACGAATATGAACCATTTTTGTCAACCCACCATTGGCGCTCTGGTATAGCTCTGTGACAGTTTCACACCATCTGAGAGACAATTCTCATGCGAACAGATGAAAAGGCTTCATGGCAGGACAAAACGTTTTGACCCCGGTGACTTCTTATCTTGGTGTGACTGAAAGTTTCACGGAAGGTGAAGGGAACGGGTTGGGTGTCGAAAATAAGATCAATGCACTTGCAACAGCAGGAGAGGGAGCTTCCTTTGATAAGATTGATGTCTATCAAGCATTATGGAAGAAAATGAGCAGTAATTGTCCCTCTTTTGGTTTGCACGACTTGGTGAGAGTTTACACCCACACACGAAACATCGCACAAGAAATTTTTGACACTGAGCGCAATTTCTTTGTTCTTTGCAGGTGGTTCGGTGCTTGCTGTTGATGACGACAGTTCCTCAAATCGTCCGGGGTAAGAAGTCCCTTGTTTCTTGTTGCATCAAACTCCAGACCCTTTCTTGTTGATCATCCGACACACAGCGGGTGGAGTCTCTCAACCTTGGCTCTGCCTCGATGGTTTCAGCCGTTCACAGCCCAGTAGTCACATGAAAACGCTTTCTCAAACACCATGAATCCTCTGGCTTTTGTTTCTCAAGTGAAAGAAGCAAACAGTTGGGGCCGCCATTTTAGTGAGAATAAAAATTTGATGTCGTCTCAGTTCTGCATCTTGAAGTTCCGTTGATATGTTCTCTGCTCACAATTCTCCAGACTTGTCGCAGGTTTCTCCCAAGATTTAATGTGAAACGTAGCTCGGTAAGACTCCATGTTGTGCTGACAGTATACAGAAGCAATTTGTCGGAGAGCATTGGGGTTCGACTTCCACAGGATCAACTTTGAGAAGCTCTCGACATCTGACTGTCAAAGTTGAGTTGAGATCAACTGGAAACCTTTTCATCTCGCCTCCTTCCTGTTACTTTCTTCACATCGTGCAAGCGAATCGAGAAAACACTTTGCCCAGGTTGTCTCCCAATATTTCTTTGAATTTATGGCAAGAGAACAAAAAGTACCCAACTTGTGCCAGACTGAGGTCTGTGCATCACCCAACTCTTTATTGGTTTATATTGGCTAAATAAGTGATGAGAAACCTGGTTCCCTCACGCATGAGTGAAGACCTGACTGAGAACCCGCGGAGGAGCTGAATTTGAAGCTGTAAGAGTTTCCCACTTGTGGTGGAGTTGGCCTCGGCCGAGCTCGAGCGGATCAATGTTCCGACTGTCGTGACTTTCACGCTGAAGAAGTCCTCCTCAGCTGGACTCGTTAACTCTGCAATTGTCAGACGGTGAGACGAACAGGACCATACATTTCATTGGGGAAAAGGTTTGTGGTCGAATGTAGGCGAGGAAAAAGGATTTTTCTCGTTGGGCAACACGTTGAAATATTTGCTAAGTTCAGGAAATGCTGATCGTTGTCGTTCAGTTGAATTTAAGTGGGGACAGGAGCTTCATTCCAAACGTCTGCAGGTCACAACCACTGCTTCACCCGTGGTGTTTATGGATTGCTTTTGGCTCTGGATCTAGAAGGGGCCCGCTAAGTGAAATCTAATCCCACACCATCAGATATCTTTTGCACAAAGAAAGGTCAGATTCGGGTGATACCCAAGGTAAAATCGGGCTGGGACCACTTTTTCTGTTTCTTGGATTCGATTGAGCTAGAATTATCCTGGAGACACTCAGAATGGTCACAAACTTTTCCCAGCAGACGGAGCCATTCTCTGAGGCCGCACACACAGAGACTACACCTGCACTGAATTCTACGTGGCATTTACGCTCGTACTCACTGAAAAGTCCCAAAAGTGACATTCAAGCTTGATCACAAGTTCAGTCACCTCTTGTTGGCAAACCCTGCTGCAGGATTTGGCATCTGTATCAGTGGACATAGACACTGTGTAAAGCTTGCCCCACACTGTAAATTTCTGAACAGCAAAGGCTTTTTATCTGCTCAGTCTCCCAGCCAATCGGTTCCAAGCTGTTTAAATTGAATCTGATCAGGCAGCCCATCATTGGTGTTGTTTGTCACAGCCCTTTGTTCTTGCCTTCAAGCCTCCCAGACCACCTGACATCTCAAACATGCACAACAACGAGACAAAAGGATCCTACTTTCAATTCATACTTGTCTTTTTCACAACAAATTGGTCAAATAGCTTCGAAACCAGCATGGAGTGGAGACATATGTCATGGAAAAAGCCACAGTTTAAAGGTTACCTGGTCCCTTGACATTCCGTCACAGTTCTCTTCTGACAACGTCTCGACCCTGAGGCAGCAACGCTCCCGAACCACGTCGCATCACAATAGGGATCAGGTTTGGCTATGTGCCGTCACGTCTCGAGATGCAGGGAGGGATTGTAAAGAGAGTGTTAAGATAGTCATCACTCTCAGGCAGCGAGATATGTGTAGAAGTCATTTTTGAGTTGGGAGCATTGACGAAAAATCACGACAAACGTCGCCATTGCCCAGGCACTAAAATTGAGTTGTGAGTTGTGGTACCACAAATGTTAACGTTCTCTCTCGGAGAAACCCGATGTTGAAAATGTTCTTCACATTGATCCCTCTGCGTCCCCTGAGGGAAGCAACACGTTTCTGTTCTCTGGTGTCGGATTCCTGCATCCAGATCTAATTATTGTTCTCCACAGTGAAAAGACATAAGAGCAAACAGAGCTGCACCCCACTCCGTTGTCTTATGCGCAGCACCAATTACTTTCTGCAGCAATATCTGACGTCCGAAAGGATGCCACTTTTTTCTCCAACATTTTTCATTTTGAAGTGTCCGTGTCGTCCTTGCTTTGTTGAACATCAGTTTTGATTCCGCCCGGCCACGCTCAATTCGAGCTCCTGCTGCTTCAGAAGAAAATGCCGAATTTTTGATTTCGTTGCATTTCTTTTTCGTCTTAGTTCCTGACTCATCTCTTGTTCTTCTGAGCAAAAATCATGACAGCTGGCAATTCGAAATCAACTCTTCTTCGATTCCTGTGACACACGAAGATCCTTTGACGAAGAGAAGAAAGCAGTCGGCATCCTCATGCATGAGTGTCGAATGCTCAAATTTCGTTTCTGGAATGGTGTTCTTTTTACCTTTTTCGCAGGACAAGACTTGGGACCCAGTTACAAAACAACGGAGCGGTACTGCTCGAAACACAGAGACTGCGACAAGTTCAGTGGAGAGGTGAGGATGACACTTCCTGTTCAGAAAAATTTGAGATCGAAGCAGAACACAAGAGTCAAGATTTTATCGCGAAACCTGAAGTTACGAGGAGCAATCCAATTCTGCCTTTCGTGACCTGATCAAGACACCATTGCATTGCAATTCAATGGTGCCACGATCAGGTTGCGAAAAGAAGAAATGTGTTCCCCCTCGTACGGATGTGATTTCGTTTGCAGCTCTGCTGGTGGGCGTACGACGGGTGCCAACGCGGGAAGTGCCGGTGCCCGCCCAACACGCACTACCAGGACATCGGCGGAATCTGCAAACCTTGTGAGTTCCTCACGAGACTCAGTGGCAATCTCCGCTCAGTATGCGCGAAGGGTCAAGATTCTCGAAAACGTTTGCTGCACAGCAACAACGTCACTGTCACGGCCAAACTGCACGCACGCATTTTTACGTGTGGCGGAGGAAACACGCTGTCTCTATGATTGTGCACAAAATACCTCCAATTGACAATCCAGGTTGGACCTCACGTTCTCTTTACAAGGGAAAACTCTCATTTGTGACCATTCCGAATGCATCGTAATTTGGTTGAGTTTCCTCCGAGGCCACTCACTTTGAGTCGTTCCCCTGGGAAATACCTCCCCGAAGCCGAGATAAGTCGCCCATTAGCTGATAATTCCCCTGAATACGCACTGTCAAAGTGAAGGGCCATTCTCAGGATGAAATTGCATCCAGAAGAAAACTTGGTGATTGTATATCGGTTGTAACTTTTCATTTCCAATGTGGCAAAAAGTACAAATTGCTGTCTGTGAAACGGTGGAGCAGCGCTTCTTCAGGATTTTGAGTGATTGAGAAAGTGAGATGTTCGTCAGCTCAGGAAAATTTTTCTCCGTTTTCGCTTCCAGTTCTGCAGGGAGGAGACCATTGCACGTCCTCAGATAAATGCCTGGATGGAATGAGTTGCATCGGGGGCTTGTGCACGTGCATCCAGGGGCGTCTCACGTCAGACCGGAGGTACTGCCTGCGGGCCAACGAGAAGCTGCTCGGCGAGTCCTGTGATGCTTTCACCGACCGATGCTATCAACTCAACCAGGGTGAGTTGGGCCTTTACGCCTGTGACGCCAAGCCTTTTCAGTTGGTTCGTCAACCAGCTGCTTCAGAAAAAAAACTTGCAAACACACCAGTTCTAATCTTTCGAAGACATTGCTTGAAGACATCCGGTGTTTCCTTTGTTCTTGATGACGCTGGGTATTTGTGACGTTTGGTACCTGAACGTTGTTCAAGCGACATCCAACCCAAGCTGGACAATATCGCAAGAAAACTTCTCTGTTTGCCCACCAAAGAGCATAAGAAAGGGCACGATCGCATTCAACAGTCCTGCTCACCCAACGTTCGATTGGTCGCAGTCGCAGAGTGTTGAGGTTTTGCTTTCCCCTGCAGCGACGGGCCTGACGTTCAGCGAGGTGATGTGCGCGGACGGAGTCTGCAGCTGCATCCCTGGGCTCAAACAGGACCACGACCGCTGCAGAAGATGTAAGTCCGGGTCTTTTGTGCAAGCAGACTCGTGTGTGAGTTTCAAGAACACAAATCACAAAATAACATTTCTAAATGAAAGCTTTGTGCGGCAACACAATTGAAGATTTCTCTTCTTCAGCGAATGTGTATGAAGACTGCAGCGCGGATTACCACTGTCAGGGCGGGGCCCTCTGCATCTACAGCAAGTGTCAGTGTCCGGTGAACTTCACGCCAACTGCAGGCAACACCAAGTGCGCCAGGGACGGTGGTGAGTTGCATACAAGGGGACCAGATATTCATGGGAAAGCCTTCTGTCACCGTTCTCAGGAGGGTCAGACCCAGATCTGCAGGGCATGGAACCTTGAGCGCAGAGTGTTAGTTCACAAAATATTTTTATTTTTCACCCCCTGATTTCAAGTTCAAACTCTTCCAGCAACAAAAGTCAGTTTTAGAATGCAAATTGGAATTTCTCTGAAATATTTCTTTTAAATGACATGATCTTGCAGCGGTGACAGGGCTGGGGCTGATGGAGCAGTGTGACGAGTTCCATCGCCGCAGCTACTGCGGAGCCGGCCTCATTTGCCACAAGTGCGATCAGCACTCACAGTCCATCTGCGTCCGATGTGAGTCTCTCCACACGCATTGACACTGGGCGATCACTCTCATTCACGCGCACTCATTGATACACACACGCAAACACTCAACAACTAAATCTGGCCACCTACTCCTTGAAAAGAGTTGATCACAAGATCGGCAGTTCGCCCTGTTCAGACATTTCGCAGAGAATTCCACCGGTGCAAGGGGCTTCAGACCCAGCGACTTGGTTGTGTGTTTGAAACACAACTGAGTGGATTTTCCAACGGAACCAGGCAAAAAGACGGGCCAGGTGTTCGTCTTGCCTTTTTCTGCACGGAAAATACGTTACTCGTTACAAGTTTTGTGACAATGCGACGTCGAGTGTCAGTGGACTGACATCGTGCACCATGTGTGAATTTTTGTTGGCGTTCTTTCTGCTTTCAGTTTTGGAGGCTTCGCAGGCGGCGCTACTCGGCCGTTCTGTGGCGCACAACAGCTCAAACGTCCTGTATCTCGCTCTCTTTTGCCTCACTGCGTTTTATCTGCTCACAGTCGGAAGCTGACGCAGGTACGTACACCTCACACTCACAGAGTAGAGTCGTGTCCAGCAGACGCACAGGTTCTTCGGGTTGGCCTGAAGGAGTGTTGAAAGATATCTTTGAAGCTGTTGGCTGTTTGAGTTTCTGCCAATGCCTCTCAATTTTCGGGAAAATCAAAACACACCAGTTGAAGAATTTAGTTTTTGAAACAACTTCAATTGAAGAACACATCTATTGTGTCCATTTTCGTTCTTGTCAACTTCAGATGTTCCGTGCAGATGTGTGCCACGAACCATTGGGTCATCCGTCACTGACTTCATCATCACAACCATCAGCTCATTTTGTACAAACAAAGGAAAACCAAGGTTTTCTGAATTGCGTCCGAGACTGGTTTTCGCATTTTCTCGCACACTTGTCGCCAAAATGTTTTGAAAGCGTTTTTTACGCCATCATCATTCTCAACGGTCCAGTGTGACACACAGAATTTGTGTGTCCGGAGAGTCTGACAGACTAGGATGGGGCTGTGCATGGTTCGCAGTGGTTTTGTTTGTTGCATGAAAGTGGACTCCGCAACCCAATCAAAGGGCGTGTGTCGTGTGCCCGATCGATCTCTGCACAAGTGTACGAGGTTCGCTTTTTATTTGACCGATCCACCGCACTCAGAAATTGTTGGAGATTTATGGCTTTTTGGAAACATGTTCTTCAGTTTCCCAACAGTACAATGCAAATACTCATACATGAAAATGTTCATTTGAAGTACAAATACATAAATTTTTGGACATACAAAATTCATGTGAACAGGGTCAACAACTAAGAACTAAGAACAGTGAAACTCATGCTTCTTCTTCAGACTGCTCTGTATCCTCATCTGTTCCTTGGCCAGAAATAACAACAAAGCAAGGAAAACACCCACCATACTAAAATTTGCCTCACTGCTATCACTCATAAAAAATAGTAGACAACACAAACTAGACAATCTTCAGGGGTCAAAAGATTGAGGTTGGGAGTTGCCACAAGATGAGATACTATCTGACAATGAGGACAATTGAGTATTGAACATTGTCAGAGAATTTAGCATTTCTGAAAAATCCCATTCCTGAGATAGAGCAGTGGATCGGTCAAATGAAAAGCAAACCTCGTAAATGTTCCCATCCACAACACACGCACAAAGAAACAGTGGTCTGTCCAAAGTTCCCTTTCTCAGTCTCATCTTTTCTGTCCACGGGAATATGAAGTGAGGCTGCTGAACTCGACTTCTATTTTCTTTCCGTTCGGGCCACTTGGTTCGGGCCACTTCATTTCCAAAGTTCGCAGCTCGAGTCTGCGTGTTGTCCCTGCATCACTTTTGCTGGAATGTGTGTTGTCTTATCCAGGAAAGTTGAAACCGTGGACTGATTGCAACGACCCAGTGTAACGAATTTGAGATATTTTCAACTCGAAGTGTGCCATGTTGCGCTATGATCCAATATGCGAGAAAGTTCTTCTGTTTGGGAGTGAGAATGTCAAAAAAGACTTGTGTGTATATACATAACGCTGTTGACGAATACATTTTCGAACTTGTATTGTAGACACTTTTTCAAGTGCACCTGGAGTGTGACCTCCAGGTCCAAAAGTGCAGTGTAAGTTTGATGTTTTCTGTGCATGAATGTTGCGAATAAACAGATTGATTTTGAAAGAAACAATCTCACGCCAGTGTCTTATCGCTTCCCGCGCAGGCATCCGCAGAGAAACAAACAAACAAACACAACAAAGAACGTGTTTTGAAATTGAAGACAGGCTTCCAGGTCAGAGCCCTTTCCACATTGACCCAGGACCCGGCAGGGGCTCGCTTTTGAATGGGAACCAACACTTGCACCACCTACATCATTCAAATCCCGACAGAAGCTGCTCTGAATTCAAATCAGAGCTCTAGACTCACGAAAGTGGGTCATGGTGGGTCCTGTGGAGAACCAAGAGCCCTAACAGCTTCCAGCCAGCTTCTGCGCTCACGTACGAGTACACATCCTCCGTTTTGCGAACAAACGCGTACACAGCCAAACTTTCCAGACCGTCCTGGAATCATCCAGAAGTGCAAACTCGTTTTTGGATGGATACAAAGGGATACACGTTATTTTGTGTTGACATGCTCTGAACGAACGCACTATTGAGATGGATGACGTTTTACCAAGGTAAACTACAACAAAATTTGTTTGTTCATGCAAGGGCTTTGAAACTTTAGTGAACACTCAATTTGACAGAAAAGCACTGCAGAAAGAATTCAACGAACGTTTCTGTCACAGCTTGCTGAACTTCGTCCGGGAAAATGAGGTTCTGAGGCTGGAAACACACTTGAGTTCCTGGAAGAACCTTATCCACCACGCGGACTTGGGCAAGGCTCTGAAGGTGAGTGCTCAGGGTGTTCAGGCGTCCGATTCAACACGAAGGAGCGATGAATGTTTTCTCGTACAATCGGGAGCATGCACGATGTGGACGTCACCAAGCGAACATCAGGATTTGGAGCAGTCTCCCTCGTGTGAAAAATTCCCCCATCCCACAAAATATCACGCGTTGGAGTCACTAGGGTGTGATACGTGCACAGAATTTATAAGTCCATCCAATGGCTTTGACAGATCGGAGGGTGCTGGGCCAGAAACATTCTCGGATCCTCTTGGTTCTCTCTGGTCACCTCGCAGAGTCTCTGTTCTCTTCGGGTGCAGACGAAAGGCTCTTGTTTCCCCACGGCAAGGAAACACCTTGGCACATGCTAAATCCACCATCAAACCCACCTCGCCCTGTTCCTGGCGATGGCTCTGTTTCAGGTCGCAGTGGACTCCGGACATGCGCACTGCGCCCAGGTGCTGCTGGACGGCGGCGCCGCTCCGGACGCAGCGGACGACAGCGGCTTCACGCCTCTCATGTCCGCCGCCAACAAGGGTCTCGCCGACGTTCTCAAGGTTCTCCTCAGTGTGAGTGTTCTTTTGTTGACGGCTTCGCGCTTCTCCTGAAGTATGTGCGAAGAATCACGCTGAGGGTCTCACAAGGAAGCTGGGCCAGCTCCAGGGATGATGTGAGTCAAGAATATGAACGCCCGTGAAAACATGCATTGAATCGCTTCTCTTTCAGTATGGGGCTCGACCCGACAAAGCGACGCTCAGATTACAGGCAACAGCACTGCATTGGGCGGCAACACACGGCCATTTGGGTGAGTTTCAACACAGGGCCAGGGGCCTCTGGGACCCCATTCCCCCTTTCTGCTGATGTGTGCCAAATGAGTGTTGAGTTTGTGTGTGTGTGTGTGTTCCTGAGAAACATGGGCTGCAGTTTCCACGTTGGATTGACGATTATGATGCAACTTGAGGGCCTTTGGGGGTGAACACATTGGTCCTGGAAAAGAAAAGAAACAAAAAAGGGTAGTTAAACATTTTTGTGGTTCAAGGTGACATGTTGAATCCAACATGCATCTGTTCTGTGTCGTGCAGATTGTGTGCAACTGTTGGTTGAGGCTGGAGCGACTGTGGATGCTCTGACGGTGAGCGGGCGCACCCCGCTGATGATGGCGGCCAGGTCCGACCACAGGGAAACCGTGCAGGTCTGTCTGGTCCTGTCTCTCTTTGCTCTGGGCCAACGGTCAGTGGAATTAAAAGGTCCCAGATGAATTGAACTGGCAAATGGGCGTCAATATTTGAACCAACAGTGGGAATAATCGACTCTACATGTCGTGTGCTTTGTGCAGCAAGCGATGATGAACCACGTTTCAAGGTGGCACCACAATTGCTACCAAAACACCTCTGCACTTTGAATGCTGGTCAAATATGATCGCAATTTTGGGGGCGCGAACTTTCCCGACCACAAAAGTGAAGAAAGAGTGAACAACCCTTTTCTAACTGCAGTACCTTATGCGGGTCGGTGCCGATGTGAACACGCGAGATGCGGAGTGCGCGACGGTGCTGCACCTCGCGGCGGAAGAGGGTCGCGTCCGGACCGCGCGGCTGCTGCTGCCGCTTTGCAAAGACGTCAACCCGAGAGCCAGGGACGGCGAGACGCCCCTGATCAGGGCTGCCAAGAGAGGTAAGATTTGATCCAAGGAAAATACAGTTGAAACTGCAGAAAAACAACAGTCTAGATCAATATCAAAAACATTCTCAAAAGGGTCAAATCTATTGACAAAGACCTCTGCAAAGTGCAGTTTGTGGAGTTGTTCACTTGGACCAGCAGAAGATCCAGACTGAATGTGGAGTGCAGATCAAGATCGAGCAAAATTGTAAGCGAAGAATTTCAAAAAAGTATATCCGTCCCTGGGTGGGCTTGAACCACCAACCTTTCGGTTAACAGCCGAACGCGCTGACCGATTGCGCCACAGAGACTGAGTTGAGATGCTGGCAACTGAACGATCAACTGACATTTCACCCAATGAGTCAACGTGTGCTGTTGGGCCAAGTTGCAAGCACTTTTGCAAAAATTTCAAGCAAAACTTCGTTTTTTCAAGGGATCATACCTTGTCAAAAAGTTTCTTTTGTCAGATATGGCATTGTCAATTCGCGAGTGCGTGATAATCGCAATGCAAAAAAAAAATCTTGTGGAGATGCCGGGGATCGAACCCGGGGCCTTTCACATGCAAAGCGAACGCTCTACCGCTGAGCTACATCCCCAATCGGTGTGGCGCGGATGCAGTTGTGCGTCTCAAGAGAAGAGAAGCAAGTGAAGTAAATCACAAAAGAAGTAGTGATGAAAGAAAGTAGAGAAAGAAAGAAAGAAAGAAAGAAAGAAAGAGGCAAACTCAGCTATGTCCCAACCACTCTGTGTTCAACGTCCCTCCTGGACCAACCCCCTCCCATGTCTCAGTGTTGCCTGCGGTGTGGAAACCCAAGCGTTCTTGGTCAGTCTTTCTGTCATGTGACAAGTGTTTCGCACACTACATCGTTGTCCAAACTGACAGGAAGGGAGCGCTTGGCTCTGTCGTCCTCGCACACAAACGCGTTCTTTATCACTGAGAGAAAGACACCACAGGCCCCATTGCAGGTCAGGCGGAGATGGTGGCACTCCTCACACGGTGGCGCTGTGATCATAGCGTCAGCCAGGAGGGCTTGACGCCGCTGCACTGGGCGGCCGACCGGGGACACAGCGACTGCGTGCGTCTGCTGCTGTCCAGTGGCGCGGACCCTCACTCACCCACTGTCGCCTCTTCCATGTTTTTCCGTGAGACATTTGCGCGTATACACAGCGTCAAGTTTCTGAATGTGTTGAATTTGAAGGGCGTCGAGTTTTTAGAGCCTGCAAGATCCACAGGCCTCAGCCATGGCACTTGATGTCTGAGAAATCAATTTCCCTCCTCTCTCTTCTTGTTTTACGCATCAGGTGTGGTTCAATGAACATTGTCAGCGCTGTGTCACCTGTTTCTGCAGGAGGGGAATCGCTGTTTTGTCGCGGCGTCACCCCACTCATGCTGGCTGCGAAAAACGGTCACGAAACAACACTGAGGGCGTTGCTGGGGGCGCCAGAGCGCCTCCCGAAGGACGTCACGGGGCCTGACGCCGCCCGAGGTACGAGTTGTGCTGCCCATCATTCGTCTTCACCCTCCAGCTTGAGTCGCATGATGACGCAGTTTTATGCGCTCGTACGACAAAAAAATGCGGGAATCGGGGCTTTTTCGTGAAGATCAAATTATGAATCTGTCCGTCTCAGAAGAACCACTGACCGCTCAGTTATCAACGGTGTCAAAGCACTGGAGACAAAACAAGAGAATCGAACATGTGCACAGGACGACTCACTTGTGCAGATACGAGTATATGTGGTGAATGTTCGAAGGGAACGATGTCATCTAGATCCAAAATCTTACACTGTTCAGGCAGTTGCGACCTTGAAACAAAAGACGCAGACGGCGCGCGACGGACCGAAGCGGAGGCTGGTACGTGTAGGAGCCCTGGTGTCCGGACGTCTGGGCGCGTCGGCGTGGATGCGATGGACAGTGAGGGACGGACGGCGCTGCTGTACGCCGTCAAGCACAACCACGAGCGCTGCCTCGCCGCCCTGATCGAGGCCGGGGCGGATCCCGATGGTGAGTCAAGAGATTTGCGTTCTTTTGATCGATCCTCTGCTGCTTCGTACGAGTCTTCCAATGAAGAACCTGGGTGGTTTTGCTGGCGTGTCCTTTGGTTTCTGAAATTTTCCCGGCAATGTACGATTCGGCTGTGTTTGCAGGAGTGTTGATTGACGTTCCTTCGAACGGAGACTCACGGCAGGTCGGAAGTCTTTACGGCCAGTTCGAAACCAACTCGGAAAATGAAGAGGAGTTGAGCGACTCTGAAGAAGAGTCTTCGGAGGAGGCAGAATCAAGCACCGATGATGAAGAGGATGAGAACAACACCGTCAGCTACGACAGACAGCAACTTTTGAATCTCAGCGACGATGAAAATGAAGCTGAAAATGGTAATTCCCAGGCTGCGGAACATCTTCCAGAAACCAGAGAGACTGTGATGAACAAGACGAGAGGGATTTCTCCACTGTTTCTCGCTATCAAGGAGAATCACACAGGTTGTGTGAAAACGTTGCTCAGATCAGGGTGCAATCTGGACATTTTGGCTGAGATCACGCAAGGTCAGTACGTGGGACCTTTTGAGTATGCTCTCGTCAGGGGCTACGTAAGCTCGGCCAGAATGCTGTTGTCCTGTGGTGTCACCAAGAACAACATGAACGCTGCGCTGCTATCTATGGCCTTTGACGTTCTGCTGACCAGACAAGGATCTCAACCACAGGGCGCATTCAATTCTGCAGAACCTTCTGCAGATGGCAGCTCCGAGCTGGTGGACTGGGTGCTGGAGCAGATCCAGGGGCCTCCGTCCCTCATGGTGCTGAGCAGGCGAGTGGTGAGGAGCGCCATGGGACGCAGAGTCCTGGGAAGCATCCACGAGCTTCAACTGCCATCCAGACTCAGTGACTTTGTTGCGTTGAAGGATCTGGATGACTTTGAATCTTGAATGACAATTTTTACACGACGATCCTGTTTCATTTTTTTCTGAAATCTCACAAAGAAAAATTCATGAAAAGGACGGGTTTCTTCTGCCTGCTCTACGAAGTTGTCGCTGTCAGTGCAATCCAAAGCTACGCGTTTGCAAACGTTGGTTTGAACCTGTTCGAAGGAAAATAAAGCACATCGCACTTCAGCAAAATGTGTACACAGCGTCGAGGCTCGTTTTGTCTCTGCTGATCTCGCAGTCGGCACAAGATCGAATTGACTCACAAGAAAACTAATACGAGCTTTTGGACCCACATGCCTCAAATTAACTTGAACACATGCGAGCGTGTCTCCCAATTATGAGACTCACATTTCTAGGATCCACTCAGGATCTTAATTCTCTTGATCCCACGTACGGCACATTCTCCAAATATTTATGGGCACAGACTGTTTGCTTTAACACGTACCAAACAACAAGATGTTTGCTTTTTGAGAACTATGTTAACATTTTAGACACAATTTTGCACAAATAAGAACCAGCAAATAACGTGGATTGGTGTACAGGATGTTACGGCGTCTGGATGTGTGGGACTCTCCGCTTCAAAAGGTGTTTCGGAAAAGGCGCGCGAAATCCAGAGAACCCAGAACCAACAGCTACTATGAAAACCTGATTCTGGATGGAATATTTCACAAGGTAACTCACTTCTGGTTATCTCAAAACCAACGCACCGCACATTTGAACTGGCAGAGCCTCTGGAAAGTTCGGTTCTTCAATTCTGAAAATCCAGGTTCAATGCATCGTTCTGCTCGTACGAGAACAATTTACCGAAACTGTCCATGGCAAGGCAGGTAGGTTTGACCTCGTAATGGGAAGGGGCATGTTTTTCCTATTTGTTCCTTCAGGGTGAAGGAAAGTTATTTTCTTCTGCGTGAGTAACACGTGCGCCGCATTTATGGTTTGGTCGAGAGGTCCAGGCAAATCCTGTGTTTTGACAAATTTGTCAAATCGGGTGTAGTGTGGGTGAGGATGCCCCCCCCCCCCGCCCTCCGCCTTGATCGTGCACTGCTGGACAAGAGATATGTATCAATGTCATCGTTTGATCTGTTGCACGGGGCTGGGCCGAAAACACTGGATTTTGCACAAGAAGCTTGAACCTCTGACACCCCTCGTGCACTGGCTTCGAATTATGAGTGGAAATTTGCGGGCGAAGGACCCGTGCTTGCTCATGTGTGTGATGACGAGGCGCACTTCCTTTTATGGTCTGTTTGAAATGCTACGTAGTTTGCCGGAAGAAGTTGTGCCACTGCATTTGTACAAGTATGTTTGTGTGTACGTTTTTACCCCGACACACTCGCGTGCTCCAAGGTCTGTTGGCTGTGTAACACACTGCATGTGAATACACATATTTGTGTACACATCAGTTGCTCTTCTGGTTCGATGCCTCAAAATGGGTATGGTTTCTTTGCCAGCATTTTAATTTGAAAAGGATTTTGTCACTTTTGTCGCTCCTGACTTGAGAATCTTGAGTGGATCGGACCGATTCTGCACGAGGAGAAACACTTGGAACTTCGGTCTGCTGGGGAGACATCGCTGTAAGTTTCTTTCACTCGTTTTGTCTTTGTGTTCTGAGCAGTTACAAGAAACAAGTTACGGTAAAGAACATCCCTGCTGATGCATGAAGTAAACTAATTCACGTTATTTGATGTGCGAGCACAATTTAGAAGAAGTACGAGCACTCGCCGCAAGCGCGAAAAAATGTGACTTCAGCGGACCAGTTCTCAACCCGTGACAAGAGCAGCTTCCATTCGATCTGAATCGTACATGGAGCCTTCCCCGGTTCCTTTGGTTTGGCGAAACAGGCAGTTTTATAAAAGCTGTCAGCAATCGGTGGCAAAAAAGCCCAAGTTCACAGCGATAGCAAGTTGATCCAGAGGTGCAATGTAAAGCGAACATTCCATTTCATGAATGAGTGTTGACTTTTGCAGCCATGCACTGGCACCGAACACTGTGAGAATACGTAAATCCTGGAACAGACTTTCAAAGTAGATGAAGACTTCAAACCACAAAACAAGTCCCTTTTTACCATTCGAGGGAGGACGCTACTTTTCAGTGAGTTTGGGATTGTCTTGCTCTAGTTGTTGGTCCCCCAACATCAGAACCATGTTGCGGTGAGCTCTGCTGAATTTCTGAGGTGTGTGCTGTGCGATTTTTCATTTTCATGTTGATGAATCTTCGTCCAAAGGAGAAATGTTGGATCTTGCCTTCAGTTGTGCAGAGTTGCCACTTTACTTTGTTGCAAGTTTGGAAACCGTTGTTTTCTCTGGGTCCCGACACAAACATGGCAATGGTCTCGTCAGCATCAAACAAACAATTCGAAAGAATTCTGACTGAATTGTGTCAACAATTTGAACTTGTGTGCAGTTTAATTTTGAAAATCAAGTGTCTCTTCCCAAAACAGGTTGAAGCGAGAGAAAATCGTTCTTGTTGTATTTTGCATTGCATTTATCGTCCAGGTACTTCAGGCCTCTTGGTCATTTCTGTGTGGGAGGGAGGGAGATCTGCTGCAGGAGAATTGACTATCTGGAGTTGAGAAAGACTGGCACTGTTCGCAGGTCGTCAACAATTTTGTGTCGCGGTCACTGCACAGCATTTCCGTGTTTGTGCACAAACCCACCAACATGAATGAGTGTTTACTTTACCTGAGTGCAGACTGGACATTCTTCTAATCACATGGCCTGATGTACGTTATTGTGACATGTCATTGTCAACGATCCAGCAAGCACAGTTCAGGATTGGTTCTCTCTGCAGAATCGATCTGGAAGCATGTCAGGTTGACTTTGTGTCGTCCGTGGCTTTTCCTTGGTTGCTCAGTCTGTCGTTTCCCACAACCTCAAAGTCTTTGAACGTGCAGAAATTTTCCAAACATTGAGCAAAAAAGACAACAAGCACTGAACAGATGCCTGAAGAAATTGAGTATGCGAGGCACACCGAACAGTAATTGAGAAATATTGCCAAAACATCTTCAGCCAAATGACATTTCTGGCTCTTTTTGCCAGCAAGCAATACCCACTATTGTCTCCCGGGTAAAAGACAAGAACAATAACCTGTCTGCAAAAACATAATTTGATTTTATACTTTCGTGATCTGCACAATTTTTCTATGGATTTCAGCGCACAACAGCTGTTTGATGTTTGCAGGTTGTGACTCAGTCGGACTATTGACCTGTGATTGTTCGTACTTCATTTCTGAAGGAAATTTTGTGATTCAATTTGCTGCAGATCCGCAATGGGCGTTCAGTTCCGATGAGTTTCAGAAGCACAAAGGGGGAGATTTCCAGCAATGATCTTCATCAATCTGTTTTGAAACGTGTCAAGACGAAATGTGCAGTTTCGCGTATGAACACTGCTGGTGTACATTTTGTCGGAACTTAGCAATGAGGAATTTGTGCATGTCTTTGCTGAAGGAAAACAGTTCAAGAAAACGACTGGCATGGATATTCATCATCAAGTGAAACCCAGGACAAAATTTCGATGGACACGTTTGTGGAGAGAGTCATGAAGAAAGTTACATTCAAGAAGCGCAAAACCCGGCGGGGGCATTGCCTCATGTATGTGAGTACGACAAATCAATCAGATGAAAATACACGCCCATTTCTTCAGTTTCTTGTCAGAACTGCAGCAACTGTTGTGGTGCGGTGTTTTGTGCACGGTGTTACTCGTGTGTGGCGAGATTGTGTTCTTTATCAATTTGGAAAGATTCAATTGTGCCCTTTGTTTTTGCTTGTTGTTTTGGTTTCAATCGATCTTTGCTCGATGGATGTTGACTTCAATTCACAAAAGCAGAGTTCAGAAATCACAGTAGTTTCTTTGCAAACATCAAACTGGATGTTCCCACCATCCGTCAGCAAATCTACTGAATGGTTTTCAAACAAATGATACGCAAGAAAATTGTTTTGGATTTCCATCAAGGTGAATTGATACTGATGAAGTCATTGATTGTCCAAATGGTCCAAGATTGATTGCTCCCAGAAATGCACCCTGTGACGATTCCGGTTGAAAACAGAATGCGTGCGCAAAAATGTGCCAGCCAAACAACTTGATTTGAAGGGGACAATCAAACAAACACCAGCCGAAAAACGACGATCTCTTGCTGGTTGGTGATTTAAAGTGCTGATCTTTTCACTGCAGTTCCCTTTCTGATCACAGATCCCCAGGGCGCACATTGCATGCAACGAACGAGTATGTTCAAGGCACTGCTTTCTCTCGCCTCAAATTGATTATTTCCTGTTGAAGACAGGTGGTGAAAATGTCAAGGAGATCTTGATTTTTCCTGGAATGTTGATAAACCGAAGATCCAGAGTGATCCGCAGGGGACACTGCGTCATTTTCGTAAGTACTGGATAATTGAGTGCCACACTTTCTTTGTCGTGTTTTCCAACGAAAAGGGCTAATTTCAGCTTCAGTTCGCAGGAGCCAGAAGCGTGGCAGATCATGTGCTTGGCGCATGATCCGAACATGCCCTTCCTTCAATGTCTGCAACCAAAAGAGTTTGTTTAATTTACTGCGATCGTTTTTGCAGTCTGGGGGAGATTTATTTCATTGAAATGTAGCGAGAAACTGGGGAGTTTGTTTTTCTCTTGTCGGAGCTATTTTTGGCTTTTATGGAGGAATGATGGAAACTGATTTGCCGAAAACAGAGAAGCTGCTGCAGAGGGTTTAAATTTACAGCTTTCTGCGTGACCGCGCGCACGAGAAGTCACACAGTGTGGACACTGCGCGGCAGGGTGTCGCCTCGTGGGGCGTTCACGACGAAAGCACAAGTTTGGGATGCCAATGACCCCCCCCCCCCAATACCACCACCTTCGGGGAATCAAGGATTGAAGGTGGCCGGAGTCTGATCGTTTTGTTTTTCGTCTCATGACTGAAAAAAAAACATTTTGAGGAGTCTTCCTGCTCCCACTGGAACGATGCGCAGAGCTCAGTGTCCACATGAGGATCACCAGATGACACAAGTAAAACAAGTGTCTGCACAAGCAACAGAACAAAAGAATTTAGCAAACAGATTCTTGGTGCAACATCACTAAGAGAACGTGCGTACGGCAAATGTGCACTTGAACTTGACAGAAATGTGAGCAAAAATGTCCACAAAAAAATGGCCCAAAAAGATTCGGGAAGTCGGTCACAAGAATTCTGTCAGCTGCTCTGAGCCCACTGTTTTAATTGGTAAACCAGACGAAGTGAAGGCCTGAATCACGGACCCTCTTTTGCACCGCATTGCATGGGCCTGCACTGTTCAAGATTGGACGAACCGCACAGCGAGAAAAAGAAGTCGCACGTGGGTCCAAATGCGGTGATGGACTCAACAATGAGCTCAACTGGACCAACAAAAATTGGTTTTCAGTTTCGTTCAAGCGTGCACGCCAGTGCTCCATGAATAAATCATGCACGCACGCACTGCGCGCAGGCTGGGCTCGGTGCGCTGTTTCCTTCATTGAACAGCAGCTATGGAACATTTTGTGACATGTGTGTCATAACAGACGCCACTCACTCGTGTGTTAAAGGCCGGTGATGCCACACATATGGAAATCACCTGAAAACATCAATAGTTCACTCAACTCCTCCTGTCGCGCGCAGGCTGAGTCTGGATTTCCTGACTCACACAAACCACTTTTTGACGCTTGCTCAGTGCGTGCGACATCTGTGTCACTGCTTTTCGCTTGATGTTCGTGTTGTCCAGAGCAGTGTTTTTGAACAGGAGGAAACAACACGTTGAAATGTTTTGTGAAAAACCTGCGGTTTCAAACCAGAAACTGCTTGTGCGTCTCGAGGAGTGCAAACTGACAGGGATTGAAGAGCACTCCAGCAACAAGAGAGTTTACAGCAGATTTGCGTGCTGCTAAACAAACACAAACACTCATCATGCTCAAATACAGATGTCCAATTATGACAGAAAAACGTTTTGAACATTCCTGGCAAAGAACAAACACACAGACTTCTGTACAGAGCAGCAAGAATCAAAACTTTTTGCAGGACGTGTGAATTCAGTCTCTCGCGGGATGCCAAAGGTCTGATCTTTTCGCCTTTGAAGGGACGAGGACTTTGTGAACATATTTCTGAGTCGGTGTAATCACACGAGGAATGTTAAAGGCGACCTAAGGCGGTAAGATGTTTATGATTCACTCTTCTGAGGTTTTGGGAACTGTCTTTGGAAATCCATCGACTTTGGTGCTTGGGTGAAATGACAAAGTTTGTGACGACAGCATCAAATACCCATTCGTACATGTCCGCGGGTTTTTTGGAAGGGGTCAGTTTTGGACAGGTGTCTGCGAACTTAGCATGTGTCACGAGTGCCAAATGACAGCGAATGTGATCTGAGAGTGTGCTTTTCAAATGTTCAAAGAAAGCGCCACGTACAGCAATACAGCCCTCAGTTCAAGGGATAATTGCACACTCCAAGATAAGTTGCAACCAATCAATTCGACACAAATGCGTTCCTGATGGATCTTTGGTCCATTGGTCTTGTTGGTCGTGCAGTTTCCGCTTCACGAGAGTGCGTGCACGTCAGTGTCCGATATTGGATTGATCAGATGTGTGGGTCCACAACCTTCAGGGAACCGACACCTGGGAGACCTTGACGACTTCTATAATGGTCGGCAAAGTGTCACCTGAAGGGAGTAAAGCGTTCAGGGCAGGCAATTCTGTTTGAATCATGGAAGAAAACCGTTTTAGTGCAGTAAGGTTTCTCAGACATTGAAGCGACGTGAGTGGGTGTGAGGCAGGTGTGAGTGATCGTGATCTGATTTTGAATTCTGGAACTTGTTAAGGTTCACATTCAGAGGTCAAATCCTTGTTCGCTTGGATTTTCTTGGCAAAAACACACTCCCGCTTCTTCAAATGATTCACGGAAGCCCTGCCATAAGTTTCAACAAATCAACAGAAGGAACGGCCCACCAGGGGGTGTTCGTGTGCTTCAACGGATTGTGTGCACGAAAGGAACGGGACTGTACACAAGTATACACTTCGCACCCTGAAACAGAAGTACGAGTCCTATTTGTGCGTCACTGTCTATGAAGTAACCCATCCGTGAACCTGTCATCGTGGACATGACGTGCGTGCCTTGCATCTCAAAATGTTCATGTTTCTTCGAGAGGCATTTCTGAAGAGACTCAACAAACATCCACCAGCTGTAAATGGTTGCGGTTGAAAAGAATGTCTGGACCTCAACACACGGAACTCAGCCGTGCCCACAGCTCATCTGCATGGCCCGGAGTTTATTTGTTTTCCATCTCACTTGATCTGCGTGATGTTGCAAACAAGACAAGTTCAGCACAAGTACTCTCTTCTGCTGGAGGCGCTGTCTTCCTTTCCAAAAAGCGTATTTCAAAGGAAAGCAGCACTTTACACAATGTCATACGTCTCGCAACTTGTTTGCGAAAGGCAGCTGCCTCCTGTCCCGATGGAACCAAAGGGACTTGAATTAGTATTGCACGTGTGAGACTGTAGTCCTCGAGTGAATTGCAAAATCAGATTGCTCCATGATTCAGTGAGTGACTGCGGGTTGCACAGCCTGCTTTGCTCCAGGGCTGAGCCCAAGCCGCGGTCTTGGGAAAGTGAAATCGCAGCCAACATTCCTTAAGAACGAACACCCGACCACAGCCATCAAATCAGAATTCAAGTCGTGATCGAGCACCAAGCATGACTAATGGCGAATTGCAAATAAATTGATTTCCACCCTTGAAACGAGAGAAAAAAGCTTTTGCTTGGAAGTTTTTCTTCACAAGTGAAAGTGGTTGCAAACAGAGTGGTTACATTATCTTCCTCTGCGTCGGAGTCACAGGAGCGAGACAGTCCGAGGACGAGGATACAGACTTGTCTCCATCTACTTTGCACTCTATTTACTCCAGGAATAAAACATCTGCACAATAAAAGATTTGATTCACGGTTTAAGCGCAACACAAATTATGTTGTTTGTAAAGAGAGGACCGAAGGAAGGTAAAAAGGGAGGAGGAGACAAGAAGGTAAGGCCTCAAGTCGGTTTGCAGACACAAACGTCAGCAAAGTATTCACAAAGAAACTGTTCGGGCCTTGATCATCAACCTTGTTCTTTTGGCTTGTGTGATGCAGGCGTATGCAACAAGGGATTGAAACGAAAAAAAATACGCTGGAACTTTGCAGTCGAGTTTCGACCATGTTCTTGCGTTTTGTACGAATAGAAGTGCTCAAACCCTGCTGCAGAAAAATTTTGCTTGTTCTTGATTGAAAAGCAATGCTTGGACTTTTCTCTTCTAAAACTCGTGTTTCTCTTCAACATCGTACACCCCACAGGGCTTGCTGGATCACGGTCACACTTTTATGATGTGTTGATTTTGTACCATGAGGAATTGTCTGGCGTTTCCTGTCTTCTGAATAAAACTTTTGTCCTTCAGTGATTTTGTGTGGGAGGGGGCATTGACTTGGAGCCCAAAAGTACGGATGAAGTCCAGTCGTTTGATCAGTTGCGTTGTCCGAGAGAAACCAATGGTCCCGACAAATCAGATCGTTTGGGTTCAGGTGAAAATGATCCACACACCAGTCTGCGGAGAGCCTCAAAAGTTGCCCTTGCCTGATGACATTTCTTTTCTCTTTTTGAAGAATGTTGGCAAGACAAAGATGACTGCTGCAACGGTGACCGACCCGTCCAAGGTGGTGGCGAGCGGAGAGGGACTGACGTTCGGCTACATCAACCACTCGATCGAGGCGATGATCGACACGCGCGGCGCAGGTCCAGGTGGGCAGCGCAGGGCAGAGAGCCAAGGGAATCTCGGGTGCTCCGTGTGGAGACTGGGACTCACAGTCAGGATTGTAAGGGCAGGGAGTCTTACCCACGAGTTGGGTAAAGGAGTCTGGGTGCGGAAGTGTCGCCAGTCCGCCTGCTTCGGGCCGTCGGAAGCTTCAGCGCAGTGTTTGGTGCAACGAGATGTGATAAGACTTGGGTGTTTCGGAGCCAGTGTGGTCGGTGAGAGGACCCAGGCCAGAGCCTGCCAAAACACTCGTACAATTTTGACGCCAGGCGACACAAACTACATGTCGCTTCACGTTGAGAGGGTCTTTGAAACAAGATCTGGAAACATAAAATTTTTGAGCACATTCTCACACGACTCGACAATACAAACACAAGACCCCATTTCTGAACATTCTGTTGTCTGTTTTTCTACCATCACAAATGGAAACAAACCTTCACAATCTAGTTCCTGACCAACTCAGTTTGAAAAAAAAGCCGACCTTCGAAAAGGGGTTCTGAACCAACTTTGTTCACGAGCTCGAGTTGTTTCGTGTACCTCGACCCTTGGGTTTTATATTTGACCAAACACCAATGCCTTTGGCCAAAGTGTTGCGTCAACCACAGACAACTCCCTTTGGTCTGAGTGAACACAAACCTCGGATTTGTGTGTTTTGTTTCTTTGACGTGTCAAGTGGTTTCACGGAATTTTATGCATTTGTGCTCGTTTAATCTGCGCGAAAGGACATGTAGAACTATGTTCTTGCACTCAGCAGGCCAAAACCAGCAGCTCTTTCAACACTTCCTGAAGTGACAATTATCACCCACGGTGAACATTTCAGTGTTTTGAATCCACGGGTAAACTTCTGTTCCACGTTCCAATTCAATTGTTTGGATTCTGTCACACGAAAGGGATTGTGGAAATGGATGGCAAAAAAGGCCGGCGGTGAAGGAGAAAGGAGGGATTGCTCGCTTGCAATTTGTGGGATCCAAACGCAGAAAGAGCCGTAACACCTTTTGCACCCGAAGAGAGCATGAAAGGCACAAGTTGGCCACCGCAAATATGCTCCCGACATTCATGGCAAAGCCCGTGTGAAGAATTTGCAAAAAGTGGTGAAGTTTCTCTCTGTACACCTAACATTCGTTCAGAAAAGCTGTCGACACGTGTGTAGATGACAGATTGTGCAACACGCACACACGTGAATTCAGCCAAGTGTTTCATGTCCACTTGAATGAACGATTATCTGAACTGCACAACGGACATTTTCAGGGGAGCTGACGGTGTACTGCGAAGGTCCCGAGAACAACGCGTTCTGCGAGCTGCGCGACCACAAGGACGGCACGTTCACGCTCGTCATGCAGGCGCAGGATGTCGGCAACCACGAGCTGCACGTCAAGTACGACAACCAACCCATCCCTGGTGAGTACGTCAAGCCGCCAAGACATCAGCATCAAATACCAGTGCATGGAAGACAAGGATAAAAGATCCCAAAATGTGGTTCAGACAGCACACTGCATCACAAGAGTTCACCATTGGCCCTATATCAGAGGCAAAGGTTTGCGTGATCAAATTGGTGATTGGTGGTTGAGAGCCCCTTCCATGACACAGCGGCCAAAAACCACAACAATTGAGCAACTGTGATGTTGACGACCAGATGTTGGGGAGGGAAGTCCAGGACCCTCCCTACTGACCCCCAAAATACGTCAATACCTTTTTCTGTGCGACACAGTACAATCCTTGTTTCCAAAGTCCGAGCTTTGTGCTGGACCTGCTTTGGGTCCCCCCCCCCCCAAATCTGGATTTACGGTACAAGTACAATGAAAACAAACCAACAGGTTCTGAGAAAACAAGACAGCAAGAGGTGTTTTTGTGCGTCTGATTCTAAGTAGACCAACGTTTTTGTGATGTCGACCCCAGAAAACATGAACACTTGACCAAAAGGACCCAACACAATTTCACTCCTGAAGCTGATGGAACTTTGGTGTGTGTCTTGCAGGAAGCCCGTTTACCATGCGCGTGTCTCCTGCCGGGCTGGTGAAGGTTCGGGGGCCTGGGCTGGATGACGGCACGCTGCACAGCTACCAGGGCGAGCGCGGGGAGTTCATAGTCGACACACATGACGCAGGGCCAGGAGAGATCAAACTACGCGTCGGTGGACCCAGGGGTACGCGCCTCATTTCTTTTGTGACCAGAGTCCGGAAAAACGGCGCTTTCGAGAGAAAGTTCTCTGGAAAGCTCTGAAGCAGCAAAGACTTTCGCTTCGCACTGACATTTTGTTCCTTTTGAATTGAAAGCTTGCTTCGTGCGCCTCGATCAATTCTACACTGACAAATTTGTTGACTTGATTGGGTGAACGCGCGAACGCTGAAGTAATAATACATTTTCTTTTCCGCTGCAGGAGCGTTTAAGGTAAAGACGCGCAAGGTCAACCGAAACCTGGTGTGTCGCTACGATCCTCGGGATCCAGGGGTCTACCTCGTGCACGTGTTCTGGTCAGGTGACCACGTGCCTGGGAGTCCCTTCCGAGTCTACATTGCCCGAGACTCGGCCGACTTGGCCCGCTATCAGCAAAGCAAGCAACAGCAACAACTGCAGCAGCAACAGCACATCGCAACAACGCAGATGTGAGACTGACTCACCCGACACAACAACATGCGTCCAGAGTGAGAAAGTTCAGCTTTCAGTTCCAACCGACACACTCACATAATTTTTTCATGCTATGTGGTGGACTCGTTGACTCCAGGAAACTGGTAGTTCTCCGAATAAGCACCACCAATTATTATCTCGAAGGAAATCAGCATTCAAGCCACGGATGCTTCGTCGCAAACAGGACACCAATGTCCTCAGTGTATGCAAAATCACAATTGAACACTTGACGAACTACGTAACATTTTTAAACTTCTCGTGTCACAGCAAATGTGTTTGTCCAGTCTGGAGCACCATCCAGCGAGACTGCAACTGCGAGCAAACGCAAACGAACCAGCTTCTTCCGATGATGCACCTTGTTCTTTCATGGACGAAGTAATGGGTCTCACTGTTTCATTCCAAGTGGACGCAAAAGGTGTCTCCCAACTCAAAAAGAAACGTAAAAGGTCTTGGTTTTCCAGCAGAACCCAGAAACCCAGACCCCAGGAAGGGCCTCAAGCAACCTGAAAGGAGTACAAAAGACACCACACAAACCCATCACTTTCCAACCTCACATCTCATACCTAAAGACTGGTGGAAACACAAAGGACACTTCGGTGTGGGTGAAGAATTCCCAGCGTGCGAGTAAAATTTCTGATTGGGTCAAAGACTCCGGAAGTATTCAACCTGTGCTCGAAGTCTTGAATTTCAAGTTTTGTTTGACGCAAACCAGTGTCACTAGTGAAAGTCGTGTACATATCGATCTCAAGCTGGTTGCATTTTATAAATTTAGCAGTGAAAAAACAACAAGGGTGGCGATATTCCAGGAATAGTCATTTGTCATGCGGGCCGAGCACTCTGAAGTCGTTTCTCCATTCAGCTGTTGGTTTTACTGCACCTCTGAAGCAGCGTTGCATCCAGATCGACGCCTTAAAATGTTCCCATCCATTGAACACTGAGAGCGTTGGCTTCGGAAGTCCACTCACGTAAATTCAGTGCTCGTGGCTTCAACGTCACACGTATTGATTTACCCGAGCAGAGGGTCGGCTTCTCTGAGGCCGACGTTTGCCTGGGGAGGTGGGCGCAGGTAATTCCGAGTTCAACTTCTTTGAAACTGCGCTGTTGGGATGTCGGTACTCCAAAATTCTCTTTCTGTGACATCCTTTCAAGGCTAAAAATACCAGGATCTGGAGAAAATTGTGGCGTGTCACTGACGACAGGACCGCAAACTGATTTGATGGAGAAGCAGATTCATCACTGAAAGTCCAGCTCGGATTGACACAGGAACAACATGCAAAGACTGCCAGAACAGGAAGGTTCAACCTGATTGGTCAACGGTCATTGCTGTACCCGAACTTTGACAACTTCAGAATATTTCCAGGGCAATGTGAGAACTTGGTTGCTTGCACGGAGTTGAAGCAAATGGTCCTCTCTGAAGATCTTCCCTGCCAACATGAAGAATTGATCTGAGTTGACGTTGGTCCCTGCAAAATGTTTTTCGATGCTCTGTTTGAAGCTGAACCTCGTAGCGAAGAGTTTGCATCAATATCAAAACCGCCCTTTCACAGTGCAGCGGATGATTTACTTGGTGTGGGCGACACGTGGGTGCGTGAGCCTCTTTTGAAGTTATTCTGCGCTGCCGACGGAAGGACGGCGATAAATAACGTCGCCGCGCCGGCCGACGCGTCGCCGTTGTGGACGCCCAGGATTTGCAAAATTCTTCGACTCAAAACTTGTCGTGAGCCGCCATTTTCCAATTGTTGGAGTCCTTGCAATATCCAACTTGTCTGCACTGCCAGTGTTGGTGTGTTTGCTTGTTTTCGTTTGATTGGGCTCTTGTGCAAAACGTGCGCAAAAGGGAGTGGAAATAACGAGCTCGAGCTTGAAGGAAGCGATTTTCGAACCGCAAGGTTTTTCACACCAGTCTGATCAGTGCATGTTTGCCAATGCAAAAGTGCAATTTACTGCTGTTTATGGAATTTTTGAGGTTAACTTGTGAAAGATTCTGCTCTGTCAGTAGGTAGCGAAAGTATTAAATTTTTATGGAAAGCTGTACAAAAATTTGCGCGACGAAAGCCACGTGTATGGCAATTGTTGTATCAAACGTGATAAATTGTTTTGTTGGAGTCTGCATCTCCCAACTTGTTCCAACGGTTTGGCTCAGCTCTTGAAAGAAGAGACTCTGAAGTGCTCTGGCACATTTCCTGAAAAGCGCAAAACAAAAACATACGGTACACATTGTGCCTGGAGTTTGTCTCTCGAAGGCGCCGGTGTTTTCTGTCCACGACCTGAGCCTCACTTTCATCGGAAAGAAGTTGTTGTCGTTCTCGAGTGATCAAAACAAGTTTCCATTGCTTCGTTTTTGGTCACAAAGCAATTTGTGTAAATATGTCAACATACCAGTGTAAAACTGTTTTAAAACATTAATTTGCCAAGTTTGTGTCGTGTTTTTGTGTGTTTGCGACAGGCTTAAAGAATTTTCCGTGAAAAGAAGGAATGTTGTTGGTAAGAGCTGTGCCCGGGCAACATGACCGTTTCGTTGCAACGAAGACTTCAGACGTTCCACTGATCTTGGTTGTTCTCCCAAATAGACAAGAGTGTGCACTGGTCAGGGGTAAGGCACACGCAGTCTCCCTTTCCACCTCGTCAAAGCTGCACGTGCGAACGACACGCGCGTTGTCGGTTTGGACCACAAACTGTTGCGACGACCCAAAACGTGTGAGTTCTCGGACCCTAGAACCCTTCTTCACTGTCGTCGTCGTCCCCTTCGTTCACCAGGTCGTTCATCACGGCCTTGTAGGTGAAATCATTCTCTGTTGGAAGCAGATGAAAACAGGAGAGCGTTTGCCAGTGGAGTAAACAGTTTGAAAAGCCAGCTGGAGAGGAACTCGACCAAACGACCGTGTGTACCCACAGAGACCACAACAGAACATCGATCTGATTTTGTCCTTTTCTGAATATTTCAGCATGATTGTGTTTGGTTGGGCCACTGGCAAAGCCATCGCAACTGAACTTGCACTGGCGCACTCACTTCCGCTGAGGCTGCAGTCCCTCCAGAAACTCCAGAAGCACTTGCGGGTCATGAGAAGCACGGTGATCCCGAGCACAGCCACGAATACGTAGCACACCACGCACCCCGTGCACACACAATCTGCGAATGAGAGCATCGGGTGCGCAGGTTCTGCCGCCAGAGTTATAATTTGATGACAGCCTCTGTCAAAAACGGGTATGGTCTCTCAAAGAAGAAGCACTCGCAAATGTAAAAGTGTTTGCGTGTCCTGAACGTACGTTTCGATTTGTTTCGATGCTGAGCACTGGCCTTTGGTGGTTTTCTTCGTCGTTCTGCAAAGCCACAGTGAGACGTTCGTGTTCGTTTCTACCCGAGAGCAAACAGCAGAATCACGCGTACGGGCCAAAAGCGAAAACTTCTGGGCTTCACAAGTGGACTGTTCGACACGTGGGTTCTCACCTACGGGTCTGGAGCAGACAAAGTGGTTCTTGCGGCTGCAATCAGCCTCTCTCCATTCATACGCTTTGTGCTGCAACTCAGTGCACGTGGTTCCTCTTGACTGTCCGGAGGTCGACCTGCCACGTTCAGAAGGGAAAGCTCGGCCGGGCCCTGGACTTTCAGGAGTGGATGGAGCAGTCAGAAAATTGGCGTAATCCACTGCGCTCCCGTCGGTCCAGCTGGGCACTGAAACAACCATCTTGGCATTTTTGGCATTTGCAATGTTCAAACGTGAAACACCTTTCTATGCATTGGGAAGTTGCATCAGAAAATCCAAATTCTCACAAACCTTTGAGGTGCTTCAACTCGTGTAGCTGCATACCGATCCAGTAAGAAGAAGGCCGCACTTTCTCTGAGATCACCTTCTTCTGCACCAGCTCTGGAACATAGGTCTTTCAAGCGATGGAACCACCTCTAGACCAGGACAACAAACTCAAGTGGTCGAAAGTACTCACTGGATATCTTTATGTCCACACCCGTATCATGCAGCGAGGTGAGGTGCGCACCGTACTTCCGACAGAAACTCTCCGCCTCCAGGAAGCTGAGAGGCCGCGCCACGACGGGCAAGAAGCAGGACCCCTGCAGGGGAGTCCAGGACCCAGAGGGACACCCGCCTGAAAACAGGATACCAGGAAGTCAATTCAACAAACTTGCGCTTCAAAGATGGCAACAAATAATGTTCAAAACATTTCGCTGGAGTCGAGTCCACTTTGCAGACAGATCCTGAAACAAACGGCTTGCGCAGAATTTACGCGTCCTACTCCAAAAATAAAGAGCTATTGAACTGTCTTTACCTTTGTACAACCCAGGAGGAGCAGTCGTGTTCGTTGCGTTTTGAGCTGGTGGCAGGCCTGTGGTTTGAGCCCTGGCTGCTGTGGTCTGGGTTGTTGTGAGCGTTGCAGACGGAGATGGCGAGTCCATGCTGGTGGTGCTCTGCAGTTTTGATGGTGGTGTAGTTTCGAGTGTCGCAGAGGTGCCTGTGGTCACTGACGTTGTCGTTTTTGGAGTGGGTTTGGTTGGCTTGGGTATCTTCCACCATGGAGGCGGAATCGTGTGTCGAATCCAGTTTCGTTTTGTCGTTGTTTTCGTTCTTGTTGGACTTACTGTGGGTTTTGATGTGGTAGGCAATGGGGTGGGTGTCTTTGTGGTAAACGATGGAAGTGGTGAAGGTGTTCGGGTGGGTCGTGCCCTTGTTGAGTTCCTTGCAGGAGGCTTTCGGCTTGTTGGAACTTCAGTGGTAGTGGCTTCCACCGCCAACCCTGTGGTTGTTTCTGATTCTTTTGCGACCCCTTCGGTTTTGGTGGTTGCACTTGTAACGTTGGGAGCTGAGACAGTGGTCGTGTTTGTCACTGCATGTTCGTGTGAAGAAAGGGTCGGAGAAGTAACTGGACTCGCGGATGCAGTTGTACTTTCCTTCGTTGTTCGTTCCGTTGTCCTTGAGAGTTGCAAGGTTGTTGATTGATGAGGAACCGTTTCTTTTCTTGGGTCAGGATGAGATTTTTCAGAGGAATGAGTTGTTTGTGGAAGGGCATGGTCGGTGGAAGATCTTAGTTTGGAGGCAATGGACGGACTGGAGGAGGTTTTCTGGAGAACTTGTGCCAGAGTGGTTTCCGTGGGTGTCGGTGTTGTGGTTCCTTCAGTGGTTGTCTGTTTTCTGTTCTGTGACGAAGAAGGTGCAACAGATGTAGTGGGCTTTTCAGTAGGAACCCTGACCCGTTTTCCTGGTGGGAACCGACCCTTGTACCTGAACAAGGAAAAGTCAATGTTCTTTCACGGACATAAACTGTTGATTTTTGCCACAAAAGAAGCTGAAAACAGGAATGAAAATAGATCTCACCCGTTCCTGGAGGTCGGATTCTTTTTGAAAGTGATCTGAAACGAAAAGATGAACACAAGCACTCGTATATGTTTGAGAATGGCGAGGAAACAAACGCCAGCCTCACTGGTGAATCGAAATTGGAAGGATTCAAGCTGTGTTGTCACACTGTGCAACATTCACCCAAGTTCGCTGCGAAACACAAGGGTTTTGCTTTGGACGCTGCATCACAATTCCCTCTGCTATCTTTGAACACAAAAGAGGGTTGGGTAATTTTTCCTCGTGTCACCCAACCCTCGGAAAATCTAAATTGAGCTTTTTTTGTGACATATATACCTTCGTGTCTCCCTCTGGAAGCACCACCAAAAGCACCAGGCAAAACCAAACTGCAAATGGTAAACACCAAGGACCACATGAATGTTGATGGAAAGAAAATACGATTCATAGAGGAATCACTCCCGTCTGACTCAAGACACGAGAACGAGTAGACGATTCTGAAGCTTTTCTTTTCAGTTGAAACATTCGATCTCGTTGGCGTGCTTGTGGTTTACGTCAGGAAAGGCGTGCGTGTGTGTGTGTGCATGAAATAAACACTTACTTGGTCTCGCGAACTGCATTTTGTGTCTTTAGCCGCAGCAAAATTTGAGATTTCCCTTGACAGGTTGACGAATGTGGATACGGACAAACAGAAATGACCAAAGCACAAAAGTTATGATTTGATTCACCTGTTGAACTTCGTGCAGATAACAGGGTTCGAGCACAGAGAAATTGTTTTCTTATCTAAATCTTTTTACAAAGCCAATCTGCAGACATGTGGAATGAAAACGCTTGTGGCGGGCAGTTTAAATGTTGAAGAACAAATACCACTGAGCTGACTGCTGCTCTGTCGTAAACAGCTTCGTGTGTCACTGACAGGAAAGACTCTCATCGTTGAGTAAGAAAAAATGATGTTGTGCCTTGTGTCTGGTATTGTGGACAAGTGCTCATCATTTCGTGATGAGGTCAAGTGTCACTTGTCAAAAGTCCTGACTCTGGGTGTTACTGCTCTTCAAATTGTTGATCAGCTGTTGTCGCTTGGTAAGAAGAAAAATAATTCTTGTTGTTCAACGGTGCACCTGCAGTCTCTGTAGGTAGGACGCGTGCGTCTGCAGTCAATTTGACACGAACATCGCCGGCAGCAAATCACCAAGCACTTCACATCGCTGTGTCGCTGACGAAGTGGCTGAGATGTGTGATCAAAGATGTTTGATCTCGTGAAACCAGAATGCATAAGATAACGACATCAAGGTTACTGTGTTGGCGACAAGCCACTGTCCACGTACTCACGCAAAATTAACAATAAAAATGAAACATTTGCATACGTAATTTGTTTAAATGACCAAAAAACATCCAGGGGGCATGACCCAAGCACAAGTCATGTTTCCTCTTTGTTTTCTTGTGTCAGTGTACTGGTCAAGTCCATGCAACGCAAACAGACCTGCTTACAGGAATGGCAATGCGACTTTCCTATTTGGCAGAATTGATTGTAACTCTAATCTATCTCAAAATTAACTGTCATAAACGTCCCATATTTGTGCAACAGGATGACATGGGCTCGTCTCGTAACAATCGCTGACAGCGGAATATCAGCCGAAACAGTGTACTGAAACAAACTTTGTGTGTGGACCAGCAGTTTGGAAAGTTGCTCGCTTCGCTCTTCACTGGACTTGGACAAAGAAAAAGATCACGAACGCACTTGCGTCAAAAAAGTGAAAACAGATTTCTTCTTGTGCACAGGAATTTGGGCGTTGAGTGTGTTTTGGCAGAAAGGAGCAATGTTCGTACAGAGCTTTGCTCACAATTGAATCAAAGGGAAACAAGTACAGCGCTGTCTATCTCAAGTCAAACAGTCGATTTGACAGTTTCGTACCTGAAAACCGCTTTGAGTTGGGGATTTGTTGAGTGAAAAATGGCTTTGACGAAAAACAGTAAGATTGCACTGAGTGTGTTTGTGGTTGTGGTGTGCCTTGCTCTGGCCATTGGGCTCACGCTGAGCTACCTGCTGGCTGAGAAGACTCAGGACTATGAAGACACCGTTGGCGACTGCCACCCGGACCAGGACCCCACCGAGGAGGTCTGCAAGGACAGAGGGTGGGTACACTGCGTGTGTAGTCTTGATTTCCCTTGACACTTGTCATGAAGGGAATCCTCAGATTCAATTCACTTTTTCCTTGACACAATGGTTCTTCCTGCAGAAAATCCATCACGTGTCATGTTGTTCAAGCTGCCCCTTAAAAGTTTGAAGAAGCTGCAGAACCTTACGACAATTCACTCGTCTGACACACAAGATTTGCAAAATTTGTGCCTGCAGATGCCTCTGGAGCGACAGCCCGCCCGACGGGGCACCGCCCTGCACCTTCCCGGAGGGATACGGCTACACACTGAGCGGCGAACCCGAGGACACAACCCTCGGCTGGAGAGCCACGCTCACACGCGAAGACACACCTTCCCTCTTCGGTGGAGATTTGGATTCCATTGTGGTGGAAGTGGAACATTACTCAGTGTCTATGGTCAGAATCAAGGTGAGTGTTCACGACCTGAAAGATCCGGTTTGCAGTGCTTGCATTGTCCTTCCATTGTTTCGCCCTTCATAATTGCACGTCACCTCGATCGTGACCTTCACAAATGTCCTTTTCTGCGTTTCGAGACGAAAAAGTTCTGCACGTTTTGCTTTTCGTGCTGAGCTGCCCAAACTGGGGCGATCGCTTTGAACAGCTCGCGAGCGAGGCACACGAACAAGCGTCCGCAACACGTGTCGCTTGCAGCTTCTTGTCGCAGATGTCTGTGTGCAAACATTAAATGTGCACTTGCAATGGTATTTTAGTTTTACAACAGGTGAGTGCATTCAACTCCGGCTCGTTGGTCTAGGGGTATGATTCTCGCTTTGGGTGCGAGAGGTCCCGGGTTCAAATCCCGGACGAGCCCTCTGTTTTGCCCAACCTGGATATTTTTTGACGGGTCCAGGGGTGCGAGCATTTGCTCCACAGCAGTGACAAAGTTCCAGAACCTTGGAATGGATATCTCAAGCACCTGGAAAAAGTATCCAAAACAACGAACTGTCCGTGATTGTCCTTTTTCTTTTGAAATTCTGTGCGACTCACAAGCGACAAAAGGATCCAGAAGGATCCAGGGGACAACAAAGTCGCCAAAAAGAGGGCTCGTCCGGGATTTGAACCCGGGACCTCTCGCACCCTAAGCGAGAATCATACCCCTAGACCAACGAGCCTGTGAATGGCTTGTACGCTGGAAAAGTAAGAATTTGTGGGGAAATATTTTAGTTCTGTCTCCCCAGCTGCTCACGGATGAGCCACGTGCAGCCAAAGGATCAATTGAAATTCATTTGTTCAGTGAAGTGCGCCCTAAGTTCGACCCAAATGTTTCAAATTGACTGACAATCAGCATCATAAAAAATTCCTTGACAGAGAAAACCCATACTCGTATCTGCAAGACGTCCAGGCCACGCATACGATTGCATGCATCACAGAGTAGCATGAATGCAACGCGTACAAGTCTCGTCCTGACAATGAGAGCGTGCAAAGCGAACCAGGCGGCAGTTTGTCACAACGGTACCAATCTCGGCTCAAATGCGAAGCCTGCATGATCGAAGGAAATTCTCTCAGGGAAAAAACACCATGAAGAAAAGAACGTCATTCAACGCGAATACAACCTCATGTGGAAATTGTTTGGATCCACATGGAGGACTCCCACTCCACGCACGAAAATAAAAAAATCCTCACCGAGCCGTGTGAAAAAAATGGTTTACATGCTCGAAACATTGAAAGTTTGTTGTTGTTTTTTTGGTGCCGGCTTGAATTGTGAGCAAATAGTTCGTTGCTGTCATCCCCGGGATCACCAATTTCCGTGCCCGTGTGCTTGCCATGTGTGAAAACTTGTGGGTTGCTAGCTGTCGCCTGAAACATTCATGTAGAGAAGAGCCCCCCACTATGGGGCAGAGATAATGAGGGCGGGAAGGCCTCTGATTGGTCTAGAATTCAAAATCCAGCCTTCTGATTGGTCCAGAGGCCAAGTGCCCC